>Ga0209427_10000438_pt1 | contig 44160 bp, 43 predicted proteins | sample DeeMarSWOR136_30_FD_187465 | JGI IMG/M metagenome (GOLD analysis project Ga0209427, IMG submission 187465) | Marine sediment microbial communities from White Oak River estuary, North Carolina - WOR-1-36_30 (SPAdes) (version 2) | ecosystem: Environmental > Aquatic > Marine > Intertidal zone >...
CAGCCAGTTGAGCACGTGATTGTAATCGCAAATCCAACCGCCCACATACCCGTCAATCTTGTGAGCGGAAGCCAATGTGTATTGTTGACCACCAGGGACGACGACGACGCTGAACCTTATACCCAAATCTACGCGTGCACAGATCGTATTCAGATTGTCTATCAGTGTTGTCAAGACTTCTTGGAAAGTTGTTGCTCCCGACTGTACGTATAATTCAACCACTTTTGCGTTGCCGAAACTTGGTCCGAAAGTGTTGTCAACAACTCCGCCTGCAATCGGTGTTCCATTATAGTAATGCATGTTGTGCGTTGCACTTGTCATAGGATTATCTCTTGAAGCGTTGAGCAATTCTTCAACTCTTGTTACATTGAACGAAAACGTGGGTTCAACATCGGGGTTGTGTGAGCCTGTAGGAACTGTGCCAGGCGGAACAACATTGTCTGCCAAAACACCCAGTCTATTGTTAACATATATATTCATGTATGTCATGTTGACAGCGCAAGCCACAGCCATCCTTATCCTCCAATCCGCAAAAGGCTGCCACTCCTTCAAAGTCCCGTCAGGATTAGTCACATTAGTATTGAAGTCAAGCCACCAAGTTGTAAACTGTGGATATGTTCCATGCATCGTCACACCGGAAACGATTGATTCAAGCTCTCCTTCGTTAATCCATTTGCTTCGATTGACAACCTGGAATATGTCAGCCGTAGGAACCTGTATTCCCGTGACTTCTCCTGCCTCTAAGTTCAATAACCTCGTTGTGAAGCTTGGTTCATACTCAAACTTTATTGTTTCGATCCTCGTCTTGCCTTCTGGAGGCAAATTCATATCGTCTGGTCCTCCCCAATAATCATCATAAGCTTTCAGCACAATTGTATATGTCGTCGGATGAACACTTTCCACATAATATGCACCTGTACCAACTTCCCAACCGTCTGCGGGAAGATTCAAACCTGTTTCACCGTTGCCTGCCATATGCGTAAAGTATGTAGTGTAATCTCCATCCCAAGTTCCCCATCCGCCTTCATCATAGTCTAATTCAACAGTAGACACCGGCGAAACTATGGCTGCCCAGGGGCCAGCCATAATCGGCAGAAACTGTGTAGTAGGAGTAGCAATATTTACTTTAACTGTGTACTCATCGATTATCTCCACAAAATCTAAGGCTAAAACATCGTCGACCCAAGTTGCATTGTATGAGGGTGAGGCTCCCATAGCTGAGAAATAGTCGCCATCCGGATCAAGCAGTTGCTGTACCATCCAAGCAGCCTGGCTTCCATGATTCAATCCGTCACCGCTAGTACCGTCAATTATCAGAAGCCTATTCAAACTGAACCAAACAGCTGTCGCGTTAAAGGGCGTCCCGTCCTGGAATGTTATGCCTTCCCGTAAAGTGAAGTTATAATGTAATCCATCGTCACTCACCACGTAGTCCTCCGCCAGCCACGGAATAATCTTGCTAGCATTATCCTTCTCGTACCAGAGCAACATCTCAACAGAATGCCAAAGCGTCCAATAATCAAACTGATAGTATGAAACGTGTGGATCCAGCCACTGATAGGAAGCTCCAGTTTGGAATATTAACTCGTTGTTTTTTACGAATTCAGGTTCAACTGCTAGTACAGTTACTTCAAATGTTGTGGTGTAATCTGTTCCAGGGAAAGAAACTGTGTAGGTGCCTGCGGATAATGTGCTTGTGTCAACAGTGAAAGTAACGATTTGCCATTTACCTCCTTCTATGGTCACGTCCTTTGTTTCTTCAAGGTGGTCATTTACGAGTAAGCTAATTGGTCCGGTGACGTTATTTTCACCTGTGTTCGTGACGTTTATTGAAATAGTAACGTCGTCTCCTTGACTTACTGGAGAAGGAGAAGCACTGGGTTCACCTAATTCGAACTCTGATGGTGGTGCTGGTGCTTCTTCTGGTTGCAGAAATATGAAGTAAGCGGCTACACCTATGAGTGCAGCTGCTAGAATCACTATAATCAGCATTAGTACGGTGGTGCTCAGAACGAAAGCTTTCTTGTCCATTCTAAATCCTTCCATTCCGCTATTCTCATATCGCAATATATATAACATTTGCTGTATCCAAGGAAAGGAAGACCTACTACCAAACAATCCAGATAGGAAAATATGCCTGTTTTTGTTTGATTTAGAATTACATTAAGCTTTCACTTCTATGGAAAAGAAGGAAAGAGTAACAGTTGTGACTATGAATTGAATGCTCCGCCTGTAACACTTGTTTCCTGTACCATTCTACAGTTGTTCGCTGTGAAGCAGCAACTGAGTATAAGTACGTGAGTTGTGTCAGGTGGATAGTCAAGAATTGCCATTCATCAGAACATCATCAAGTTTCAGACGTAGAGACAGTATACATGTGAGAATGAAACGGCTATTTGGTTACTAGGACTGGGCATGGAGCATTTCTAATTACTCCATCACTCACACTTCCTAAAAGTATCTCTCTTATTTTACTTACACCTCTAGCGCCCATAACAACTAAGTCGAATTCACTCTCTCCAGCAGTTCTAAGTATCTCTTGAACAGTATGCCCTTCTTTGAGCAAAGTTTCAACTTGAATCCCTTCAGCATTAACCTTCTTTTCACAATCCGTTAAAATGTTGGTACCAGTCTTGCGGGCAGCTTCGACAACCTTAGAAAAATCTGCAGAAGACATTATTGGAACACTTGGAGGCGTCAAAGTTGCTGGCTCAGCCATAACAATCGGTCTCACGCCAACTGAATATACATTGACTAAAGTGATTCTTCCATCAAACCTTTTAGCCATCTGAATAGCTATATCTAAGGCTCTCAGTGAATGCTTAGAACCGTCTACTGGAACCAAAATTTTTTCAAACAATAATATCCCATCCTCTACACAAACTATATTCATATTTTCGAATATAACTTTTAAAACTATTTTTGAGAAGAATCAGATGACATTGCGTTCTCCTTCTCCAACTTGAACAGGTTGATGATACTCCACATACGGGAATGCATCGCACAATAGCTAGAGTCCTATTCAAGTTTTCAAATGCAGATAATGACGAATTCAATTCAGCAACTCTGGATGCTTGCCGAATTATGATAAAAAAAGGAAAGGATCGTTGTTCAGTTTTCTTTTTCACAACGACAATCACGATTGTGATGATAACTATAATGGTGCAAACAATCAAACTAAATATCAAGTCTAGGTCTAAAATGGTAGTGGTCGTTCCATGATAACCTTTTCACTAAAGGTGGTTAATGGCAGGCAATACGTAGAGCGCGCCATTATTATTGAAAAAAAATGGAAGTCAAGTCAATGAGGTTTGCTCGTGAACATGCAAATTGCGTTCTGATACTTTGTTTTTAACGTACCTAGTCTCTTTCTCTGTTTAATAGCAAATGCTGCTACTATTAGAGTCAGCATCATTAGTATTAATGGAAGCATTATTACATTAAATTCTTGGATTACTGTAACGCCTTCGACTGTAAGGGTGTGAGTACTATGGTCGTAAGTGAAGTATATGAACGTGTGAGTCGCAGTTTCTGCTACATTGTACTCGGTTAGGTACTCCAGTGCGGGAGGATTGTCAATGATGATGATCCAGTCTTCAGGTGGAGCGTCAAGCAAATCTTTTGGTATACTGATGTTACAGAATCCGACAGTGCCTTCGAGACCTGTTATTGTAACACTGAATTGTTTAGCTCCTTGGTTGAAATCAAAATCTGATACAGTTGAGTTGCTGTCGAAGATGACCCGATAATCTGTTCCGCCCCATGAGACGATGCCTTGATATCTTATATCGAATATCAGATTCTTCAGACTGCTAACGCTCTGGTTCAGCCAAACCATGGAGGTTCCGTCAGGCGAGATTATATCAGGCTCAGGTACAGTTGGGGGTCTAATTAGAGTAACAGTGTGGGTTGAGTTATAGCCTCCATCAATTGTAATCTTGAGCCTCATGTCTTCTGTGGGAGGTTCACCATAACTGTTAGTCAAATTGAGAAATCTTTCAAGCTTGAATTGGGTGGGATCAGAATCAGAAGGATCTATCGGCGGAATTACTTCAAAACCTTCAATTGTACACACAGCGGAGGCTCTAGTCAAATTTAACGTAAAGCTAAGATTACTCAAATCTATCTCAGTCTCGTTTATAATCTGCCATTGCAGAGGCAGAGGTTGCGGCACACCATAAGCTATGAAAACCTTCTTGATGAAGTCAAGCTCAGCATTGAGATCAGGTCCGATCGTGGCGTTTATGTGTAAGTCAGATCTTCCGTTTTCGTATGTCCAAGAGAATTTTGCGGCATCTACAGAACACAATGTTGTGTTCAAGAGAAGCTCTATAGGTATCCTCTGTTGCGGCGGGATTTCCTCAGGCAGCGTCGATTCAAGATCTGCCCACAGCTTAGCAAAATCGGCAGTGAATGACAACTCCATAGAGGCTTCTCCAAACATGTACGCATAACTCAACTCGAAGTGACCAGTTTCAATTGAAGAGACAAGTGCGTTCACAAGCCAGTACAGACCAGGATCCACTTGAGGCGCACCATATAGCGTGCTTGTCATGTAAAAAACGAATAGTTGAACAAAGTCTCCATGGATATGCGCATCAAAAGTTATAGTTGCATTATTAGTCCTCTTAGTCATAGTTGTCTCTAATCTTGTACATTCAAGTATGCCCTTGGTCATATTATAGAGAGACTCAGGTTCAGTCCCTGGTAGTGTACTATTGTACTGTAGAAGCAGGTGCTCCACCATAGTCTCGTTTATTTCGTAGCCGAAGAAGTTGCCATAGACGATTTCCAATTCGTCGCTGAGGTAGAGATCTGTCAAGTTTCCATAGAAATCTATGTCTATGGTGACTATGGGCATACCCGAGATCAATGGAGCGGTAATTGTGCCAGTAATCTCATTGTTCGAATAGTCCGCTACGACAGTGAAATCTGAGACGTTCAACGGAAACTGCGAAGCAAGACTTGGTGGAAATACAACATTACCATTAATGCTGATGTCCGCCATACCACCTGAATATGTGCCAAGCATGTTGAAAGATGAATCATCGAATACGAACATATCTGCCATGCTAGGTTGAACAACAAAAGCAAAGTCTGCCGACATCTCTGTTGAGCCTCCTGTTCCCGTGAAGCTGGTGTATCCAGCTATATCAACACCTACAAACGGAGATGGCAACGGCGAATAATCTAATGCTCCACCCATGACTACGCGTCCGTCCGGATAAACAGTGAATTTTGCCTCCATGTCCGCAAAGGGAGGATTGAAATCATCATGGAAATATTGCTCAGAGAGCGCCACATCGTAGATACTATCATACCATCCAGAACTGCTGAATATTTCAGATAGGCGGATGTATGATACAATTACTGGATTTATGCCTGATGAATAGATTGTGGGACCATGGAAATTGAGATTGACAACATGCAAACCAACATCAAGAGATGCGAATGAGGAGTCAGACACGTAAATATATCCTGAATTTGCGAGCCCCGATGCATACACTTGATATTCCCCGGCTTTTGCCACGTTAACTTCGACACTGATCTCCAAATAATCAAAATACGTATCACCGTCTGTGTCTACGCCTACATCATATATTATGCCTGTCAAGCTTGCTGGATTGGGAGGTTGAGCAACTGCTTGGAATCTTCCTTTTCCAATAACAGAAAATACTGACAACATAAGAAAGGACAATAGTAAAATTGACTTGAATTTCTTATCCATTTTCATACTTGTACGACACCTTTAAACGAAGTTTATATTACCGCACCAGTATATATGCCCTTTGCAACCTTATCCGAGGACTGGAACTCAGTCAAAAACGAAGCAAAGGGAAGAAAAAAGCCATGAGAACAATAACAATTTGTCTTCGAAACCTATTTCGCAGACAAGCCAGAACATTTCTTTGCATTCTCGGCATAGTCTTAGCCACCATGTCGATAGTAACAATAGGAGCAACTACCTTCAGATACATAACCATAATTAAAGAAATGCACACCTATTTTAGCGGCAAAGTTGTTGTTGTAAGCAAGGGAGCGATAGTCATAGAAGCATTCCCGATCGGAATTGGAAGCCTTCCTGAAAATATGACTGAGAAGATAGAAGCGCGTGCTGGAGTCAAGAATGCAGTTCCGATGTTGTTCATCTATAACCTTGAAGGTGCCCTCGAAGCTGTACCAACAAACTTTACAATAGGTATCCCCCCTGGAGATTGGTCAGTTCTAGTTGGACCTACACCTCTAAGACTTGGCGGGCATTGGCCATCAGCAGAGTCGAGCAAAAACGAAGTGGTTGTCGGTTCTTCTCTTTCTGATCAATACAATCTTACTGTAAATGGCAGAATCAAGTTGAATGGTTACGATTTGAAGGTGGCAGGAGTACTGGACACAAGCTCCGCACTTCTATCACGATCAACAGTAATGTCCCTTGAATTGGTTCAAGACGTGTATGGATATAATAGATTGATTAATCTAATAGTTGTAGAACCGATAGAAGGAGTCAATACTGAGGAACTGGCTGATACCATTGAATCAGAGATTAAAAATGTCAATGCATTGACAGAGGAAGAACGAACAGATCTTGCTCAACCACTCATCAGCAATATTGAAACGTGGACTCTGGGAATAAGAACAGTGCTATTCATTTTGAGTATGATTTTTGTAACAACGGTTGCTATGATGAACATTTCCGAGAGAAGAAGGGATTTCGCTACGTTAGATGCAATTGGCGCTCCGAAAATTTTTGTCTTCAAGATGGTTCTCACTGAAACTGGCATTATGGGATTGTTCGGCGGCATCATTGGCACACTGTTAGGTTCGGTTGTAGCGATTCTTGTAGCAAGTCTGTTTACAGGTATTCCAATATCGTTATTTTTTCCAGGCATTTTTGACATAACACCTCCTCTTCTAGTGTTTGAGATTCTAGTGTCCACAGTAGCAGTAAGCTGCATTGCAGGTGTCATTCCAGCCATAGCCGCAGCAAGAATGAACATCACAGAAGTTTTGAGAGCTGAATATTGATGAGAATCAAAACAACAGATCTAACGAGGAAATTCCATGTGGGTTCATCAGAAATAGTTGCAGTTAACATGGTCAATTTGGAAGTCAATGAACCAAAATTTATAGCAATAGTTGGACCTTCAGGGTCTGGAAAATCTACACTGCTAAACCTTATTGGGTTGAACGATAATCCAACCTATGGAAAAGTCTTCGTTGATGACATAGATACTTCACTTTTATCAGGATCTAAACGAAGAAGAATACGACTTTTTCGCATGGGCTTTGTTTTCCAAACCTTCAACCTACTGCCGACGCTAAATGCTTTGGAAAACGTAGAGCTGCCAATGGCTCTAGCTCGTAGATTACAGAAAGAACAAAGAGAGAAAGCTGTAGAACTCCTCAAAACCGTCAGTTTGGACAACAGGTTTTACCATCGTCCGAAGGAGTTGAGCATAGGGGAGATGCAGCGTGTAGCCATAGCAAGAGCGTTAGCTAATGATCCCGAAATAATAATTGCTGATGAGCCTACTGGTGAACTTGATTCAAAGACAGCCAAAGAAATAATAGATTTGCTTTTCGACATAAACCGAAAACAAAAGACAGCTATTATTGTCGCAACACATGATCAAAGAATAGTTGAAGTAGCAGACATTCTTTATTCAATCAGAGATGGCAAATTGAGGCTTGAACACTAGTTAATTCACAGCAACGAAAAATATGTAGATGTTACCTTCCCTTTCCGGTCAACGATGACCTCGAATCGTTCAGTCCACGGATGCCCTTCCAAATCTATAGGGCAAGTACCTTGAATTACCCAAACGCCATCTTTCTGTTGAACATAAGAAATATCAATACTCGCGGGGTTTTTCCTCTTCCTAACAAAATCAACAGCTATTTGTTGAGCATCTTCTTCAGAAACGGCTGTCATACATGCTCTCGTCCTTTGCCCTTACCTCTAAAATGAGGCCAGCATTAAGCGTTATGAATAGAGAATCATTAGCAAAACTAAACAGAGGCTTGAGCATATATTTGTAATGATATATCAAGTTCAAATCAACAAACACATTGATCTCTCCAACAATAAAATGCTTGGAAAAGGAGATTATGAACAGAAAAAAGAGAATAATAATCCATGTGGACATGGATCATTTTTTCACAGCAATTGAGGAAAGAGAACATCCCGAGTTTAAAGATAAACCGGTTATTGTAGGAGCTGACCCTAAAGAAGGAAAAGGAAGAGGAGTTGTCAGCACCTGCAATTATGAAGCAAGAAGTTACGGTGTAAGATCAAGCATACCCATTTCAAGAGCTTGGAAACTTTGTTCACAAGCCATCTACAGACCAGTTAACTATAAACTTTACAGAAAAGTTTCCAGCAAAATAATGAGTATTCTACAGGAATACTCGGACAAATTTGAACAGTGGGGGATAGACGAAGCATTTCTAGACATAACCTCAAAAGTTAATGACTACAACAATGCTGAAGCATTAGCCCATCAAATAAAACAGAAAATCTTTGAGAAAGAAGAGCTCACATGCTCAATAGGTATAGGTCCAAACAAGCTTGTGGCAAAAATAGCCAGTGACCATCAGAAGCCAGATGGCGTAACAATTGTCAAAGAGGAAGATGCCGAAAACTTTCTCGCACCATTGCCCGTGCGTAAGCTTTTATGGGTCGGGCGAAAAACCGAGCAGAAACTGAAAAGAGTTGGGATAAGAACCATAGGAGATCTAGCCAATTATGATCCTGCAGTGCTGAAAGAAAAACTAGGCAGTATAGGAACTCAGCTTTATTCGATGGCACATGGAATTGACGAAAGTGCAGTTCAAGAAAAAGGCGTGACTAAATCCATAAGTCGCGAATTAACCTTTGAACAGGATACTGCAAATTCTGAGTTCATCCTCAACACATTAGACAAACTCTCAAAACAAGTGTACAAAGATGCAACAGATCAAAACCTCTTTTTCAAAACAGCTACTGTGAAAGTACGCTATGAAAATTTTGAAACCCATACACACGGAAAAACAATGCCACTTGCAACTAATCGTTTACAAGATTTGCAGAAAATGGCGAGAGAACTACTACAAGTTTATCTCAAATCAAACAGAAAAGTAAGACTCATAGGCGTCAGAGTGTCAAAATTTATGTCCGCTGAAAAACAAAAAACGCTCATCTAACAAACACATTATCAAAGGTCAAATGAAGCTCTTAAAATTGCACAGGCTTAAATAAAGTTCAGGAAGGAAATTTGTGCGTATTAAGACAAAAAAAGTTGGCATATCAAAGATTGAATCTCCATCTGCACCATAAATTTGGCGGATGCTTGTCAGGTGGACAAACTAAGCAGTCGACTTTTGCGTTCGAATTCAATGTTCTCGCAAAATTTTTCAAATAGTCAAACCGAACTTTTCTGCATGGAAACTCGCCTAAACCTTTCTTCAAACGTGCCTCTTGGGTTCTGCACCTATCAATGCTCAAAACCGCCTTGTTGTCGCTTATCTCAATTGTTTTGAAGGGTTGATCTAAGGCCCAACTTGACTTTTGCAGAAGATTCATAATAGTCGTGATGTCTGCGTTCTTATTCACTTCAAACATTCTCCGTAAGCTTTCAGCTTCAATTTTCGCCATGATCTGCCATACTCCCGCATCAATTTCCGTTGCAGCTTCAGTGTCAAACTCTTTCTCAATGCCCAGAAAGTATAAACCGTCGACTCTCCACAAGTTTCTGACATGAAGAAACAAAAAGTCCAAGAATTTTTTCATTGGCATCTTAGCCAACACATCGCGGTCTTCAACACTTCCTGACGGATACTCACTCATTCAGAGACACCAACGTAAGGATTAACTATGTTATTAGGAATTAACTTTTTAAGCCTAATCTGTGTCAAAAAAACGAAGGGTTGACGAAACATTTGGAACAGTTAATAAAAACCATTATTTTGGGAGTTGTTCAGGGCTTAACAGAGTGGCTTCCAATATCAAGCACTGGACACTTGAAATTATTTGAGAACCTTCTGGATTTGAAGGTTCCTATACTTTTTGATGTTATCCTCCATGCTGGAACCCTGATAGTGATATCAGTATTTTTCAGAAGAGAGATTTACAGAATCCTGTCATCTATTGCACATTTAGAGTTCGAGACAGAGGAGGGAAAAATAGTGCCTTTAATAATTGTTGGGATTATTCCTACAACATTGATAGGCTTCATCTTTGGTTGGCTAATTGAGGACACGTTTCAAAAAGTCCTGCCGATTGGCGTAGCATTCCTTTTCTGTGGAACAATACTTTATTCTGCAAAGATTGGGGAAGAAAAAAAGGATAACATAAGCTTTTCAACAGCAGTATTGATGGGTATGGCACAAGGTATAGCCATAATCCCTGGCATTTCAAGAAGTGGAACAACCATCGCAGTCGCATTGCTACTTGGAGTCAAACGAGAGAAAGCCTTCAAATTCTCTTTTCTCCTTTCAATTCCAGCCATACTGGGTGCCTTAGGCTATACAGCTTACACACAACTCGGTCAATTGGCGCTCACAGATTTGAGGTGCGGTGAAATCCTTGTAGGAACAATTCTTTCCATGATTGTGGGCTACATCGCCCTAAAACTGCTTTGGAAAACCATAGCTAGAGGAAAATTTCACCTCTTTGCGCTTTACTGCTGGCTACTCGGCACATTATTGATACTGCTAGGATTTTTCCAGCCATCTAGGTTTGCCTGATAAAAACTCCGTCAAAAAACGTGCGAAGTCACTGTTTTCTCTGTAAATCTCCATTATTTCCTCGTTGACAAAAATCGAGAATCCCTTGCGAAATTCTTCTGAAATTTTTTTGGCAACACCAACGTTTCTTCCACCATCCCTCAATTTTTCCTTCAGCAGTACTACACAATCTGTGTATCTTCTGCTGATTTCCACAATCCATCTTCCATCTTCTATATAGGGTCCAGAAACAGTGTCTAAACTATGTGTATGCTTTAGTATGAAGTTTTTGCAGGCGTTTCTCTTTTCAAGAGGCGGTCCTGAATGCTTTTTGATCGATGAGAGGAAACGTTGCTCAAGCTCGAAGAGAAACATATTAACAGTTTTTTCGTCACTCCATGTAATGCTTCGTAAAACAATGAAATCGTTTGACTGGATTTGTTTGTGCAGGGAGCGTTGGGACTTATATAGTTGCCCCCAAAGAATATCTGGAACTACATCAACTTTTTCAAAAGTTAGGAAAATAATCGCAGAACCACGCTTTGCCAGTTCTTGTCTCATCTCTTTCGCTGGTAAAGCCACTGTTTCAGGTGTGTAAAAGAACTTCGTATCTGGATTTTCCAAGAAAGTCCGTGCAGCAGCTATAAAAGTATAAAGTTTTTGCGGCTGTACTGCTGAGGCAACGTTTCTTTTCCTGTCAACTGGGTCAACCATTACCAAGGGGTCTTTGAATAGTAACCTCAGTTCGTTTTCTCCTTCTTTATAATATTTTTCGATGTCTATGATTAGCGCTCTGTCGAACTGTGCGAAGGCTTTCAGTGTATTTATAAAGGATTTGTTTTTTAGGATTAAGAGTTCGCATAAGTAGCCGCTGAATCCCCCGACCTTAATTTCCGCGCCGTAAACACCTATTCCTTTCATGAACTTCTTCAGCAGTCGGACCTCGCTTTTCATTTGATCTTTTAAATGTTCTTTCACGTAGTCTGTATGGAATGGAGTACGGTCTGTAGCACTTAGCCACTCTCCCCGTTCAACTCTGTAACAGGGCACAATATTTACTCGAGTGCCTTCAACTATTGCTTCCAGATAGGGGTGTTCAGCAAACCTTTCAATCTGTTTTGAGCCTTCTGTAGCTTCCCTAGCTATTTTCAGACAAATTTCTCCAAGGGCGAGATAGGGTATGCTGGAGGACATAAGTATAAAAATATCCACATCTGGACCCTCACTGATCCATGTATCCTTTGCAACAGAGCCCTCTACGCGTACCTCAGCTTCAATACCAGATTTCCTAGATGCAGAAATAACTTTCTCTCCCAGTTCTTCAGCCAAAGCCTTTATCTTAGCTTGCTCTCTCTTTCTTGGTGTAATCCTCTCCAAAACAGCTGTGCAGACTTTTTCTATCTTTTCTTGCATAATCTACCCTTTTGTTTCATTTATTGTGGACAGACCTCCCTAAGGGTCGAATAGATAGGTCCTTTAGGAGTTAAGTCACTTCTTTTAAGCCTTAAGCATTCAGCTCTAACAATTCCAAATCTGCAGTTAGCATTTTCGTTTATGCTTTCTATAAGTTCAGTCTTGTTCCTTACAGATTTCACACGGGCAATCGTGAGGTGAGAGCTGAAGCCTTTGCGATCTGGTGCAAAACCTAATCCACGTAAACGCGGCTCCAGCTGGCTGAAAACGCTTTGTATTTGATCGGCGCCTTCAGTTATCCCAGCCCACACCACTCTCAAATACCGCAAATGTGGAAAAACGCCTACCCCTTGAATCTTAACGTCAAACGGAGTGAACTGAACCTCTTTCATCTCTTCAAAAATCCTTTCAACAATAGAAGGAAGTATGTTTCCAAGGAACCTCACAGTTATATGAATGTTTTCAGGTCTGACCAGTTTCAAATTCGCCCCAGTTTTATTCAGAAGACTCTGCACAACCGCAATTTCTTTCAGAACCTCTTCATTGTCTATATCAAATGCTATGAAACTTCTGATATACTCAGGCATCTGCTGATTCCCTTCGGCGTACGTTTATTTTTCTTCCTTTTATAAATGCTTTCCATCAACAATTGGTTGACCTAATGGCACAGACTTAATCTTATTTCCTCCATCGACTGGAATGACTAATGCACATACTTATCAACGTAGGCAATTGTTTTCGCCAACCAAGAATACCATGAAATTCCAGTTTACGCTTTGAACCATTTAAACATAAGATATCTTACGTTTTCTCTATCCAAATCCGGAACTGCTATGATGAATCTTTTACGTACTGTTGTTGCAAGTCTTCCAGCCTTAACGATTTCAGTGGCCGTCATCTCGGAATTGGTTCGCTTAACAGAAACCATGTAAGGCGCATGTTCCAGTCCCGGTCCATGTTTGTAAACTGCAAAGTCACATCCAAACTTTATTCCTGGTGTTACAACGAAACCGTTATTGCGCAAGTCATGATAAACAGCATATTTCTCATCAAACTCCTCATACAACCCCTTGGCTCTTTGACGAAGCTTTTTCAAACTGATCCTTTTCCGTTTGGAATCTTCGTATACTGTTATGATTTTCTTTTCAGCAAGATAAACGCCTTCCATTAAGTCCAGAATCAATGGAACATTGAATTCTGGGACTTTGGGCTTTGAAATGCCGAGAGGTTTTCCATAGAATCCTCTCTTATAAAGATCTGAACCATCAGTTGAGTCCCATACAACTAGAAAGTTTTCAATGAACTCCACTTTGATTTTTCTAGGCATGTGGTTATTCGCCCTTTACATGACAAAAGACAATATTCGGGCAGCATCAGCTGCATCTTCAGCTTTATCAGCAGAATCCTCCAAGAGTTTCAAAATGTCTCTTAAGAGAAGTAAGACTGGAAAATCAAGATTGCTGCGCAGAAGCTTGATTTCGAGGTCTCGGTAGAGTTCATCAACAGCCCGTTCAGCTATCTCTACATCCTTTGCTTTCTCCATGGCTTTATCTGGACCGTAGCTAAGGGCCATCATCATTTCTCCAAGCCTAAGCACAGTCTCTAGAACAGCATCTGAAAGTTCCAGTAAGTCCTTTTTTATGTCCATGGGTATGCTCCAATCATGCTCAATAATTTCAAGCAGTCGGAAAGCTATGCCTTCACAGAAGTCTGTGATTTCGCTGGTTAAGTTTGTGAATCTTAAGAAGTCTTCTCTGCTGAGTAGGATTGCTCCGATTTCAGCAAGTTCTTGGGAGACTAATCGTCTAGCCTCATCAACTTGATCTGATCTGCTTCGGATCTCATTGAAAAGTTGTTTTGCTTTTTTACTATCGTTTTCCATGAAGCAGTCTATTACTTGAGGAACAAATCTAGCTAAATCTAAAACTTTTCTCAAGTGATCTCGACAAACACTTAGAGCTCTGCTTTTCACACGTCTTTGAGTCTCTACTGGTAATACCAAGGTTTTTCCCGCCCGCAAAAATGGGTTTAGATTTCTGAAAATAGATGTGCTGAGGTGTTAAAAAGGTTAACGAAGCCTTTAGTCCTCAAAGGGTACGCCCATTTCTTCAAAATTGATTTTCCAATGAAAATACTTGTATAAGAGTTCTGGTAACTCTTTGACTTTGCTTCTGACTTGTCTCCATGAGTCACGGTCTCGAATAGTGACTGTGTTATTTTTCAGTGTGTCATAGTCTACAGTTATGCCTAAAGGAACTCCGATTTCATCTGCCCGGGCATATCGTCTGCCAATGGAACCAGCTTCATCGTATTCTACAGTGAAACCTTCATCAAGCAGTTTCTTATAAACGTGTAATGCCTCTTCTGACAAACCATTCTTACTTACTAGGGGATAGATGCCAACTTGTATTGGAGCTATGTCCCTCGGAAAGCTCAGTATTGCCCGGCCTTCTTTGACATGATAAGCATATTCAAGAGTTACATAAACTAGTCTGTCTACACCAAAACTTGGTTCGACAACTTGTGGAATAAATCTTTTTCCACGTTCCTTAATCTTCTGTCGTGTAATTTCTATGTGTTCTGGCAGAATTTTATATTTCTTAAATATATAGTAACCGTTTTTCTTAAGGGAATCCTCAATTTCATCTGGGTCGACTGTAGAGAGCGCTTCTGCAACTTTCTCAGCCTCCTCTTTGAAATGTGGTCCAAGTTTAACCATTAAAGGCTTGACGATTATCTGTTCCTTCTCAACGGGTTTCTCATGTTCTTTAAATACTCGCATGTCTATACCGCTGAACTTCATGTGTCTCTTCAAATCATACTCTGTTCGATGGGCGTGGCCCGAAACTTCAACCCAACCCCAACGTTCATCATAGACTTCTTGGTCAAAGCTTTGAAGAGCGTAGTGGGCTCTTTCCCATTGAAGTTTTTCTATGAAACGCTGTTTTTCAGCTGACACACCTAGACTAACCAGTAGTTTCTTGGCTAGAACCATAAAAACTGCTTGCCATTCTTCCTGAATATGTCCTTTCGATAACGTTTCTTTCACTGTAACCTCGACAATTTCTTCCGAACCGCTCAATCTGTTTTCAGCTACAACCAGAGGCAATGTCTCATTCTCAAAGTCTTCCAGCACGTAACAGTTCGGTTCTTCAGGGTCAAAGAAAAATTCGAGGTCCATTATGGTGAATTCCCTTAACCTTATTAGCCCTTGCCTTGGTGAAATTTCGTTTCTTAATGCATGACCTATCTGCATTACACCGAATGGAAGTTTCTCCCTCGCCATTTCATACAGACGTCTAAATTCCACGAATATTCCCTGTGCAGCTTCAGGACGTCCATAACCAACAGCCCCAGAGTATGGGCCAATGGTTGTTTCAAACATCGTTAAGAAATATTGTGGCTTACTGAAGGCGCCTCCGCATTCTGGACAGCTAATATTATGGTTCGCAATAGCCTCTTCAACTTCTTTTAGACTCAGCTTTTCAGCTTCTATCTCACTAATTTTTGCGATCTCTCGGAGTAAATGGTCTGCACGAAAACGTCTTTCACATTCATTGCATTCAACCATAAGTTCCTTGAAGTGTTCTAAGTGACCTGACGCTTCAAAAACCTTGTTTGGAGCAATTACGGGAGACTCTATTTCCAAGATTCCAAGTTTGTTTACGAAGAGTTCTCTAACTTTTTTTTCAATGTTCTGCTTCAACTTGGCACCTAGAAAACCATAAGTTACAAAACCACTTATACCGCCGTATATTTCGTAGGATTGCCAAAAGAAACCTCGACGACGTACTAACTCGTTTATTATTGCAAACTTGTCAGGAGTTTCGGTTTCATCTGTCAATCTTACTCAACTTCTTGAATTGAATGTTCAAGGATTTTAAAGCTTGCTTAATATAAAGTGTTGGTTTCTCCAAATAAAACTGGCATTCGCGGCATAAATTGTGGTAAGTATTGGTTTGAGTTGGTCACAATCGAAAGTCAAGTTTATGATTCCATGATTGTTAGAATCAAACCTACAAGCAGCAACAAAGTATCAAAAACGTAAGCCTTGTAGAAAAATCTCGGTTGCAAAGTAATTTAGTTTCCCGTCCTCTAGCCCCTTGAAACCTTAGTTTTCTCCACAAAGATGTTAGAAGGATACTTCTGATTAGAAATGGATGCATTGCCTATGCTGAAATGCTGGGTTTCCCGTTTTTCATGCAGGGATATTTTAATCTGTCTCTTCGCGTGCCAAGGACTTCTTTTCTAGCGAGGTTGCCTTACGGAGTTCTTGTATATACCAGCTTCTATTATGGGAATAGTTTATTCCAGTGATTATTCCGAAAACTATCAAGGTGAAACCGCTTATTATCATTGTCAAGCCTAGAACTCCTCCAGCAAGAGGCTCCGCGTGGTATGGAACAAATATAAACCATTCTGGATTTTCGGTTAGGCTTAGGGTTTCCAACATGCCTCCCATAAAGAATATGACGCCTGCTAAAAACATCAAGTATGCTAGAGTTTCATTATGTCTCGACTCTTCTGCCTTCTCATGTAAGTAGTCTCTGAAGGACATGGTTTTCACTATGCCGAATTATCGAACAAGTACGTAAATCTTGTTATTTTCAAACTTTTATGTCTAGTAAGTATTCCCAATCATTATTCTAATTGAATTCCGAAATCTTAATTTCACATTTTAAGTTAACAGATTGCAGTATGTCAAGCTAAAGACTAAATTCGAAGCAGTCTATGTTTCTAATTGGTGATCATTATGATCGGTTTAAGTGTCGAGGAAGGAGTTGGCAAAGTAATAGTTAATCCATACAAGAAAGATGACAAAGTGTTGGTGAGCAAAGTAACGAATTTTCGTGGCTTGAAAGAAGGTATTCTGAATTCTGTGGATTTGATCGGTGGCTTCGACAGAATCGTTGGAAAAGGCGATAAAATTCTTTTGAAGCCGAACTTCAATACGGCAGATGCTCCGCCTGGTTCAAGTGACCCTGAATTTGTTAGAGCAGTTATCGAATTATTGTATAAGCATGGTGCGGGGAAAGTGGTTCTCGGTGAATCATCCATGCTTCGCCTTTCAACTAGAAAGGTTCTTGAACAAACGGGAATGTTGAAGAACGCGGAGGAAGCAGGAGCTGAAATGATGTTTTTCGACGAAGGTAAATGGGTGAATGTCAAGACAGGTGGCAAGTATCTGAGGAAGGTTAGTTTGCCTGAGACTGCGTTAGAAGCGGAGAAAGTTGTCTATGTTTCTTGCATGAAGACACATAGATGGGCGAAATTCACTTTAAGCCTGAAATTGGCGGTTGGTTTCATGGAGCCCAAAGAAAGAATAAAGCTTCACATGAGGAGGCTGGAAGAGAAGATAGCGGATTTAAATTTGATTGTTCATCCTAACTTGATAATTATGGATGGAAGGAAATGTTTCATTTCTGGAGGACCTGCGAAGGGTGAGCTTCGAAACCCAAATATTATAATGGCTTCTGGAGATAGAATTGCCATGGATGTTGAGGCTTTAAAGACTATTGGAAGTTTTGAAGGAACCAGCCTAAAGGACTCTCCATGGAGTTACACTCAGATTCGCAGAGCTGTTGAACTGGGATTAGGTGTTAAAAACGAGCATGAATACAATGTTATCAAATAATGAAATAAGACTGACGACGCATTCTGTACTGTTATTTTGTGATGGTTTGGAACAACATGTTCATATTTCCTACAAGATGTACGCGTGAATCGAGTAATTACCAGTGAAGACGGTGATGGATGATGAGTGAATCTTCGATTGTTGAAAAATATCGTAGTCGCTTAGAAAACGCTACAAAATATGGTGAAATCTGGGAGGTTGTGAAAGATACTGTAGAGCTTATCTTGAACAAACATCGACATGGTATGATGCTTTTTCTAGATGATTTGCCCATCCAGTTGGGTGCGTACCACCCGCTGGGAACAAACAACATCGTTCTAAACAGAAACCTAGTCCAAATAGTCGAAGACGCAATTAAATCGAAACATGTGGTTAACGCTTTAACCTACAATCTGTTACTCCATGAATATTTACATGCTTTAGGTCAATTTTCCGAATCTAAGGTTAGACAACTAGTTTACAAAATTGCAAACAAATGCTTCGGTGAAGACCACATCGCAACATTGATAGCCAAAAAAAGTCCATGGGCATTACTTAAAGGCATTCCATTAGAAACAGTTGATGCCTCAAAACAGGTAATGGAAATCGTCAAAGACTTTGAAAAAACCGACAAGTACATAGTATAGAGAATCTGCCTTGCCACCAATTAAAGCAGTAATCTTCGACTTCATCGGTACCTTAACATGCTTGAAAAACTATAACCTGAGAGCTTCAAAGAAGAAACAATACAAGGCCATCACAGATTCTGGTTTCAATGTCGACATCGACAGCTTTTCAGAAGCATACGATCAAGCCTATCAAAAATACGAAGTTATCCGCTACAAAAAACTGGTTGAAGTCACCAACGCCATCTGGATTTCAGAAGCTCTCAACAACCTGGGATTCAAGACAACACCAGACAATCCACACATAAAAAAAGCTGTCAACCTCTTCTTTGAAGGCTACTTAAACTCTATTCAACTTAGACCATGCACTAAAAAAATGTTGAAGAAGTTTTCAACAGATTACAAGCTAGGTCTGGTTTCAAACTTCACATATGCGCCTGTGACATACGCTGGACTTAGAAAACTGAGAATAGAACAGTTTTTCAACACCGTCCTAATTTCACATGAAGTCGGCTGGCGTAAACCTCACCCCAAAATCTTCAATGAAGCATTAAAACGACTTGAAACTTCAGCAACTGAAACCATCTATATTGGCGACAGCCCACTAGAAGACATAAGAGGTGCAAAAGTCACAGGCATGAAAACAATTTACGTCCCCTCACAGTTTTATACCCTCAAGAACTTACATGAAAGCCAGCAAAAACCAGACATAATAGTGAAAGACCTTTGTGAGCTTTTACACGCGCGCTTACTTGAAGGGTCACTCATTGACGGAAATTGAAATGCTTTGCGAACAATAGGTTTCTGTATTGAAAATATATTGCAAGTCCATTTCATGTAGCTTGGGCAAAGATCTGCAGTTGCTTGAGATGGTGCGGCCGCCGGGATTTGAACCCGGGATTGCAGGCTTGGAAGGCCTGAGTCCTAAACCAGACTAGACGACGACCGCTTTTTCCATTAGTTACAGTTGTTCTCTATTTCACGCGAGGTAGATAAAATTTTTTTCAACTACTCTGGTTTTTCGTCAGGCTTGTATAATCTTTTCTCAAATGCTGATTTTGGTTTAAATCTGCCTCGATATGTTTTTATGGACGCTCTTTTTCGTTCCAAGTTTTTAAGCCTTGCTTGCGCGCGTGCTATCTTTGTTTTTGACGGTTTCCTACTTCTCGGAGTGCGATAAGGTGCTGGCGTAAAGGGTTTTTTGACTTTGGTCTTCGATCTTTTTCTTATGTGGCTTCTAGTCTGTACACTCTTGACTTTTTGAAAAACAATATAGCCTTCATCCAAGTTTGCTTCTTGCATTCTCCATCCAGCATCTAACCAAGCGTTAGCATGTGTGCTACGTGAGTTTTTCCACCATTTTTCGTTACGAAATGCACTCATGGGCAAGTTGTCGCCTATTATTCCATCGATCTTAGCAAAGGAAAGCTTCACGACATTTGTGAAGGCAGCTCTAAATTTTAGGTATCGTTTAAGCAAATCGTATTTGCTAAAGGAACGTGGCGTAACAATTCTCTTAGCACAGTTCAGGCACAGCATTTTTGTGTAGTCGCCTGTTGAAACATCTGGCACCATGCAGTCTCTGCAGAACAAGCGCTTACATCTCTGACATCGCTTAAGATAACTGTATGAAAAAACCCTACCACATATCACGCATTCATCCTTGAAGGACATTTGAGTTACCCATAACTACTGAAAGGGGAAATCAACAGATTATTACTGAGCCTTTGATATAAATGTCGTTTCGTCTTCAGAAAAATCATGATATTCGAAATTCGCGATAAAACTTATACACGATTCTTCCTCGTGTCAAATCGTGAAAATAATGCTTTTCAGTGATTACATGCATGAGAAAGCGGAAGAGTCAAGACATAATGAAAACGTAGGATACTTCCTAGTTGTGATAGGCTCTATCTTCTTTGTGGGAGGTTTAATTGAAACCGTAATAACTGTTGAGGATCCGGAATGGTTTCTGATAATTCCTTACTACTTGACACCACACCCATACAGCCTTTTAGGCTTATCCTTAACGACCGTTGGATTTGTATTGATCTGTCTAGGAATAGTACTAAGCGTACATTATGCATGACAGAGATCATGGTACATGAAAGAATTACAAAAGGCACAGACAACTGAGGAACTAAAAATTACAAGAAAAAAGAAACCTTAATGAACAAAATTCGCGTATGCATTCCTGAAACAGAGAAGTTCCACAATCTATAATTGTAGTGCATTTTATGTTGAAAAAGGAAAAACGATTTATATTTTTATGTCTGAAATCAACATGATTGAGATGCCGAAGAAACTGGGTAAGATAGATAAACCGTCAATAGAGGAATATAAAACTGGCAGAAAACTGTATTGTATACCTCTTTTGTACTCAGCAAAAGACGCTCCAAAAGATTATGTGAAGTTGTATAATCAATATTGGACTCAGGTGAAAGAACACGTGGAAAAGCTGGAGAGAGCTGGCAAAGCAAACAAGATCTACCATGAATCCATCTATTCAACTGGTCAAGATGGCTTGGAGAAAATCAAACAAGAGAACGTGAAGAGCTACAGAATAGTGAAATCTAAGGTAGATGAAGGAGCTGCTCTCATATCTCTCGAAGACAATAGATTACTCAGTGAATACATAGATTGGGCAATGTGTTTATCAATAATCAGAAGCACCAAAGTAGCTGAGAAAATCCAGAAGTTCTATCTTGAAGCAGAAAAAAGAAGAGACGAATACATTGTGAAGCGGATAGATGAAACTCTCAAAAAAGGGGAAGTTGGCATACTAGTTATGAGAGATGAGAACAGAATACGGATCCAATCAAAACTACAGTCAGACATACACGTGTTCCTCGTTCATCCACCAGCCTTGAACGACATCTCACAGTGGATAAAAGAACGAATTAGAGAAAAATTCAAGAAATAGACGCGCACATTTTTTACACGTATGGAAAAGCATGGAGAAAGCTGTCAAGCGCGCGCTCAGCCATTATCATGTTGACAATGGTGGTGCGATTACAAACAACGAATGATTTAAGGAATGGGCACCTCCAAGAATAGTCAACAATCGCTTACTCTCTTTCTCTTCGCTCAAAAATTCTTTCTTATTAGAGACAAGGTCGTCGAAAAAACCAGCTAATAAGCCTTCCAATGAACGATTCATATCTTTCCTTAGGGATTTATTGTAAGTGATCAGATAATTGATCACTTTTTCCCAGAACCTTAAATTGGAATACCCGGACTATGGGTTCAGTGGTGAAGCGAGTGAACCTGAGAACTCTTAAAGATTTCGTGCATCAACACTCATTTATTAAACTACTTGGAAATACTATCTTCTACCAGAATGAAACAAAGAGGTGCTAAACTTGAGAGATGATTTTGAGGAAGTAATTAACGTAGGTCAGGAGTTAGGCGCCACATACATTGAAGTTCGGGGGCAAAATCTGTCTCAAACTAGTGTTACAATAAAAGACAGTAGAGTTGAGACTGTTAAGAAAGGAATGGAGCAGGGTTCTGCCATTCGAATATTTGTAAATGGAGCTTGGGGTTTTGCATCTGTTGGAACATTAGAGAAACCGTCATTGGTCGATTCGATTGCTGAAGCATTTAAAATGGCCAAGACAGCCAGCCTAAAAGTAAAGGCACCCAGTAGATTATCTGAATCCAAAACGGTTGAAGCCAAAGTGGCTATCAACCCAAAAAAGGATCCTAGAAAAATCTCCATTAAAGAGAAGATTGACCTTCTATTAGCTGAAGATAGAACCATTCTTGATTATGATTCACGCATGAAAAGTTGCACAATCAACTATCTGGACATTACTGGAACAGATTACTTGATGAATAGTGAAGGAACCTATATTGAACAAGACAAACTCTACATTTACCTCGTAAGTGTTGCAACGGCGAAGGAAGTAGATAGACTTGCCTTGTCACATGATTTGCTAGGCTATACTTCAGGGTTTGAGGAATTTGACAAAGAGACGCCTGAAGTCATAGGTCGACGGGTGGCGAAACGGGCAATTGACCAGTTGAAGGCTAAGAAACCTAAAGGTGGAACATTTCCATCCATTATTGGTCCAAGAGTCATTGGTGTCTTTGCGCATGAAGCCTTTGGACATTTGGCGGAAGCTGATCTAACTATGTCTGGGTCAGTTCTCATTGACAAGCTTGGAAAAAAGGTTGCCTCCGAAAAGGTCTCGATATATGATGACGGTACGATAAGTGGTGCCTTTGGGTCATTCAAATATGATGATGAAGGAGTTCCATCTCAAAAAACGACTCTCATTGAGAATGGTGAGCTAGTGAGTTTAATGCATAATCGCGAAACATGTCAAAAGTTTGGAGTAGAGCCAACTGGTAACGCTCGAGCTCAAGACTTCAGATTTGAGCCTATTATCAGAATGAGAAACACCTACCTTGCTGGAGGTGATTGTTCCTTTGAAGAGTTACTTGAAGATATCAAATTCGGTTATTACATAAAGGATTACCGTGGAGGACAGGCCAATTTGGATGGCACATTTCAGGTTGGTGTGCAAGAAGCATTTGAAATAGTGAAGGGCGAGGTTGGAGCACCAGTTAGTAACCTTTCGTTCAGTGGAAACACACTTGAAACCTTGTTTAACGTTGATGCTGTGGGAAAGGACTTCGCCTTATCGGTTGGTGTGTGTGGAAAGGATCAACGCGCCTTTGTTGGTGCAGGAGGTCCTCACACGAGAGTGAAGGAGGTGCTTATCGGTGGAGCAGCCTAGTCCTGAAGAATTAATTAGTTATGGTAAAAAAGCCATCGATACTGCAATGAGAAAAGGCGCCGATGAAGCTGAGGCATTTCTAACCAAGTCTTTGAAAACTTCAGTAGCGATAGAACGGGGACAGATCACCAAGAACATGAGAAAAAGAGGTCAAGGTTTAGCTGTGAGAGCTATCTGCCAGAAAGGAGTTGGTTTTTCTTACACCAATATACTCAACGAAGAATCCGTCATGAAAACGGCAACAGAAGCATATCAATCAGCAAAAGCCAGTAAACCAGACAAGGAATGGCCTGGTTTTCCCAGTCCAATGAGATACAACTCGATAAAAGAAACATATGACAATAAGTTGGCTACTATCTCCTCTGAAGAACTTGTGAGCATAGCATCAAGAATGCTTGAAGAAGCATCAAGCTTCGATAAGCGTATCCTTGCAGCGTTTGGATCAGTGGAAACCGACGTCTCATCTAAAGCCATCATCAACTCTCATGGAATAGAAGCCTTCGATAAAGGAACAGGTATTGGCTGTGTCCTTGGGACAGTGGCAAGGCAATCCAGTGACGTTACGCCCATTTGCATAGAATTTAACGTTGAGCGTTTATACAAAATTAATCCAGAATGGATTGGAAAAGAAGCAGCAAAACAAGCAGTTTCCTCGCTAAAAGCCAAGAAAGTTGCTTCAGGAAACTTCACCGTGATATTTAGCCAACTTGCACTTTATGGGCTTCTCTACTATACATTCATTAATTCTGTTAAGGCTGACCAAGTTCAAAGGGATCAATCTGTCTTAAAGGGAAAGATCGGAAAGAAAGTTGCTTCAGACCTGATTTCCATATATGATGATGGATTGATGGCTAATGGACTTCAGACCTGGAAGTTTGATGATGAAGGAACCCCACGTCAAAAAACGTCAATAGTTCAAAATGGTGTTCTGAAGAACTACCTATATGATTGTCACACTGCAAAAAAGGAAAATATCAAGAGCACTGGAAATGCGTTGAGAAGAGGTCAAGTATCCTACATGGCAACTCCTGTTATTGAAGCTACTAACTTTGTATTAGAACCTGGAAATACTTCTCGTGAAAACATGATTGATGATGTAACGAGCGGCATTTTGGTTAACGATCTCCAGGGCGCGCACAGCAGTAATCCAGCTACAGGAGAATTCTCGGTAGTCGCAACTCCAGCTTGGATGATCAAGAATGGTGAAATCTCACATGCCATCAAAGGATCAATGTTAGCAGGATCCATCTTCAATGTTCTAAAAAACGTTTCATCGCTTGGAAACAACCCAAGAAAGATCGAACAGATTGTTACCCCTTGGATCAGTACAGATAACCTCAAGGTCATTGGAAAATAAAAGCGGGTGTATCTGAGTTTTGCTACTACTGGAATTGTGAGAATTTTTGAATTTCTGTCTGGAATAAGTTGTATAGCCTTAGCGTCGGCTTCAAGTTCGATGTAATTCAGGAAAAAACTAGGGGGGAGGGGGGTTAGGCAAGAAATTGATTGGTTTTTATTTGGTGAAGACTACGGCATATAGTTCAACCTTTTACAACCGCTAATGGAGCAAATCTGGCGACTTTTGTTGCTATGCCCAGTTTATCACTGACGCCTGCAACTATATCCACGTTCTTGTAGGCGGGGTCTGTCTCCTCAGCTAAGACAACTGCACTTGCAGATCTAACTTGAATTCCACGTTTTTCCAATGCCTCTTTTACATCTCCACCCCAAAATCTTCGTTTGGCTGCGCGTCGGCTCATCATTCTTCCCGCTCCATGGGCAGTGGATCCAAAAGTTATGTCCATAGCTTTTTCAGTGCCGACAAGAAGCCATGAGCCAGTTCCCATGCTTCCGGGTATGAGCACTGGCTGTCCTACAGCTCTGTAGTCTACTGGAACCTCTGGATGTCCTTTCGGAAAGGCGCGTGTTGCACCTTTTCTGTGAATCCATACTTTTCTCAGTGGTTCTCCATTAACCTTGTGGTTCTCTATTTTAGCAATGTTGTGGGCAACATCATAAACAAGATCAAGGCCGAAGCTTTCTGGATCTCTGTTTAAAGCTTGTCGGAAGCTCTGTCTGACCCTATTCATGATCACTTGGCGGTTTACAAAGGCATAATTGACACCACATGCCATTGCTTGGTAGTAATCTTCGGCTTCTTTGCTTTTTCCAGGAGCACATGCAAGTTCTCTATCTGGCAATGCAATCTTGTATTTGTGAACAGCTTTTTCCATCACCTTCAAATAATCTGAGCATATTTGATGACCAAAGCCTCTTGAACCACAGTGAATCATAGCTGTTACTTGTCCTGCATACTCGATTCCAAAGGTCTTCGCTATTTTCTCGTCATAAACTTTGTCCACTTTCTGGATTTCAAGGAAATGATTTCCAGAACCCAATGTACCAACTTGCCCTAATCCCCTATTTTTTGCTCTATCTGAAACTTTGTCAGGATTTGCGTCTCTCATGCATCCCTTTTCTTCACAGTGTTTGGCATCTTCCGACCGACCTAATCCTTTGTCAATAGCCCATTGGACACCGTCTATAACTAATCTTTCTAATTCATTTGTTGTAACTCTGAAGTCTTTTCGTCGGCTTCCAAGTCCACAAGGGACATTGTTGAAGATAATGTCTATTAATTTAGCAAGTTTTGGTCTGATGTCTTGTTCTGAAAGGTTGGTTGTCAGTAGGCGAACCCCACAGTTTATGTCATAGCCCACGCCGCCTGGACTGATTACGCCCTCATCATAGTCTGTTGCTGCCACACCACCTATTGGAAAACCATAACCTTCATGGCCATCAGGCAAAGTTACAGCGTATTTGTAGATGCCTGGCAAATGAGCTACATTTGCACACTGTCTGAGAGTTCTGTCTCTCTCCATCTTTTCCAACAGATTTTTATCTGCAAAAACCCTGCCTGGAACTTGCATACCACGCTCAAACTTTGGGATACGCCAAGTGTAATCATCTATCTTTTCAAGTGGAACTTTGACTCCACGCATTTTGTCACCTACAACATAGAAGAGCTGCATCAAATATAAGGGATTTTTGCGTCTAGGTTAGAAGAATAGGTTATTACTGAGAATGATTATTCTAGGGAGGTTCCGAATTTTTCCACGAATTTAATAACTCCTTCTACGCTTTGGTGTAACACAGTTTGGCTTAAAATCATATGGTTTCTAATGTAACTTGAAACTTTTTGGAGAGCTTTGTCGCTTTCCAGTATCCTTCGGCTTATAGTTTCTAGTTTTTCACCTTTTTCTATTCCTCGTTTTGCAGTATCTGCCCAGAGTTCAAGCTGCTTAGAATAGGATTGAAGTTTATCTATAGCATTGTATGCTTTGCCAAAGTGACTGTAATACAAGACTTGGGGATTAAGTTTGATTAGTTTTTCTAAGGATTCTAGAGCAATGTCTAAACGGAAGAACCACGGCGTTGTTGGCACAACCGCATCATGTTTATTGAGGTAAATGCCAGCTGCATCTCCAGTGAAAACTCCGTGGCTTAGTGTTTCATAGTAGGCTACATGATGCGAAGCATGTCCAAGTGTTTCCATAACCTTCAGCTCAACTTCATCTCCAATCGTGAAGACCGTTCCCTCAGTTGCCACAATAATCCTTTCTTTTGGAACGGGTTCAGGTTTACCATATTTCTCAGCTATTTTTCCAAGAGCTTCTCTTGATTGAGCCCAAAGTTTTTCTGGATTGACTACATGAGGTGCTCCTCTCGAGTGGACAATTAGTTTAGCTTTTGGCAGATGCTTCAATAGGATTCCAGCGCCTCCACTGTGATCCAGATGAATGTGTGAAACAGCAACATATGCCACTTCTTCTGGTTTAACATTTAATTCTGTTAGGGCAGATAGCAAGTTCTGTACTGTTGATGCAGGACCTGTTTCAACTATCGCTCTTACATGCGAATTCTTGCCCATTAAAACGTAGCTTGCTATAAAATCCTTAATTCCAGCAATTTCAAGGTCTACTAGATTAATGTGTTCATCGATTTTCGTAATATGCATTCTCCACACCATACTGCGTTCGCATGTTTATTGTTTAAATAGAATGTCAAAGTTGTTGCCAACTGCTTTAAACATTTTGATGACTGGGAGTTTAAAGGGCTGAAAGTATTCTCATGTGCTGTTTTTAAAAAAAGTCAAGGCAAAAAATATTGGCAAGTGACCACAAAGATAAAAAAAGCGGGGGGAGGGGGGGTAGGTGACGTTTTACCCTAATGGTTTTGATGCTCTCGAGGGTAGGCAGCTCAAGTTTCTGTTGTGTAAGGTATATGATTTTGGTCTTGTAAGACTACATTAATAGAAGGAAAGGATGTTATTCTAGGGAATTTTGTAAAGGAAATTAGGTTTCTAATTTGCTGAAAGAAAATTCTAATTGGTTATATGTCAAGAATAAAATTCAACGTTACCTTATTCAGGCCTTTTAAAATTTTCATACGATGATATGTGACGGCTTTTACACCCACTTTCTGAGTATGTTTTTCAGGATTGAATTGTTCTCCCCAAATTTTCGCTTTAAGTCTGAAGCCTTCTGAAGATTTTTCTATGTTCAGAATTTTAAACTTGGAATAGAACATTTCGTCTATCTCAGATTTTACGAGTATCTCTTCAAGCCAATTATATAGTAATGCATACTCATCCTCTGCTTCTACTTCAATGATGTTCTCAACTTGTGCTTTGACGTGTTCAATCTCGGTCATAACATCAAACATTGCGAGGGCTGCACTCTCAAAGGCTTCAGCTAAATCTCGCCCATAAGCAGCGACATAAGCATCTGCTGTATGCTCTAGAAACTCAAAGTTTTTTCTTTCAGTCATTTTCAACTATAAAAGAAATAAACATCTTTGTCTTAAATCGTTTCATTCTTCCTTAAAACGCGCGCGCTATTAGATGTTAGTATGGATTTTATTCTACATGATGCTTGTATTGTTAACGGTTCTCTTTGTAAAGTATCTAGTGAAGGAATTTGAGTGTAAATAGCTGGAAAGGTTTTGCGCAGAAAAAAGAAGGAAAGTTAGAAGTACTTTGGAATTTTCTGAATGGCTGCAACTGTTAGTTTCACAGAGTTATCCGCATCTTTCAGACTGAGCAATGCTGTTGGACTATGAATGTACCTTGTCGGTATTGATATGACTCCGCTTGGAATACCTTCCCTTGTCAAGGATATACCTGCCGCATCTGTAGATCCTGGTAAGCCTGTCTCAAGTTGATATGGAATTTTGTTTTCCTCAGCTGCATCTATTAATAACTTTAAAGCCTTCGGATGTGTTACCAGACCACGGTCTGCAACTGTTAACGATGGTCCCTTCCGCATTTTTACTGGTGCTTCAACTTCTTTTACTCCAGGCACACCGCCAGCAACTGTCACGTCTAACGCTATGCCAACATCTGGATGAATTCCAAATGCGGATGTTATAGCTCCCCGTAAGCCAACCTCTTCCTGTACCGTGCCAACAGCATAGACCGAACATTCAGTTTTCTTCAACCGCTTCATCGCTTCAACCATAACCGCGCATCCAATACGATCATCGAAAGCCTTGCCGATAACGATGTCTTTCCCGATTCTTGCAAATTTTATGTCAAAACTCACTGAATCTCCAATTCTTACTCCTTTTTTTATTACTTCCTCTCGGTTTTTCGCCCCAATATCTATGAAAAGTTTGTCATACGTAATGATTTTTTTGCGTTCTTCTTCTTTTTGTATGTGTGGTGGTTTTGAGCCGATTATTCCGTGCAGTGATCCTTTTTCCGTATTAACTTTGATCTTCTGAGCCAATAGGATGCGATCGTCTATTCCGCCCATCTTTGCGAAATATAGGAAACCTTCCTTTGAAATTGTTTTTACTAGTAATCCTATTTCATCCATGTGAGCGGCCAACATCACTTTTGGAGCGTTTTTCTTTCCCTTTTTTACTCCAATAACATTTCCAAACTTGTCTTCCCGGACTTCATCCACGCAAGGTTTCAAAAAGTTCTTCATTAGATTTCTAATCTCATCTTCTCTACCTACTACACCGCAAGCGTTCGAAAGCTTTTCCAAGATTTTGGCAATTGTCATAATATCCCTTCTCTAGAGTTTTAGAATCTTTATCTGCATGTAAATAATAAAGCTTAACCAGACAAAACAGCAAAATTCCTATTGTTATCTTTGACTACTAGCGGTGCACGCAACCACGTTTTTCGGGTTAGATATATCTTGGAAAGGTAGCGAGGGAAAACAGCTCGTTGTATGGCGTAGCCATGCTTGCGGTAGGTGCCTTCACCGAATTAATAATCTTCTTCATCCAATTTCTTGTAAACGTCTAGCGGTACAGCGCGCGCGTCGATTGAGAATTACAAGGTAAACAAACTAAAATTTCTGGATTTACTCATCATAACCACGATTTTCTACTTCATCAAAACGCTTACACTTTCTGCACTCACATCCGAAAGCAACCTTCCTGAGTTCTTGTGTGCGCTTTCTCAAAAATCAAGATAGAACCAGTAGAGACGAAAAGAATTAAGCTCTATTGAAATAACTAATGATTTGGTTAGTAATGATGGATCTTCAGTTATTGGTTCCGTATACTCCTTATATTTTGATTCTTGGTGGTATTGTAGCAGTTTCTTGGTTGATTGGGAAACTCTCCAAGCCAACTCCGGTCGTGGGAGCGCCTGTTAGTGATACGGTGAAGGTTATGTCACTCTTTGGGTTTCTTGTCGGGGTTCTCATGTTAATGACTGCGGCAGGTGTCTGGTTGAGCCAATCTTTGGATTCCGGTACGCGTTATCTGTTAGTAATTACGGGCTTGGCATTGGTTCTGAAACCTTTGAAGGACATTCCTTGGGCGGCTTTAATAGGATTGGTGATAGGTGGTTTGTGTGTCGGTTTAGTCTACATCTTGTATCCGTTGCCTGAGACTGTTTTGGGCATCTCGTCAACCTGGGTGTACTTAGCAATCTTCTTAATCCCAGCTTTGCTGGCTTACACCTTTTTCAAGTTTGCAGAAGACCTTCTGAAGTTGGTGGGTATAATCTTGGCTTCGAGACCTGTCTCAACCATCTTGGGTATCCTATGTCTTCTTCAGGGTGCACTCTTGCTTTTGAACATGAGCGTATTCACGATTTTTCTCCAATAGGAAGATTGCACATGGATAACTCCTGACTTTCGCGCGCGCTATACAATAGTTTTAAAGATGAACCAATAATAGCAAGAGATCGGACAAATTTAGTGAATGAACTTGGAAAAACTGAGAGAATCCTCATTTGTTTCGCTGATTGCTGTTTTCGCAGCATTTAACATAGTGTGTGACTCGTTAACGGGACCGCTTCTAGACATTTCGGGTGTATGGTATAGTTGGATTTTCATAGCTGAACCCATCAACGGAATAATGCTAGGACCATATGCAAGTTTCTTTTCTACTTTCATTGGAGTAATGGTTGGCCACTCAATTTACATCCGACATTCTGCAGAATTCCTTTTTACACTCGGGGCACCAATTGGTGCAATGATTACAAGCCTTACCTTTGCAGGTAAATGGAAAATAGCATTAATTTATTATTCAACTTTGTTGGGAGCGTTTTTCCTAACACCAGTTTCGTGGCAACTTCCCTTCTGGGGCATGTGGAATGTTTATCTTGCTTTCGTTTGCCTCCTTATCCTAGTTGTCATCATGAAAAAATGGAAACATCTGTGGGACACTAAATCGGACAGTGTACGTTTCTTATGCATTATTGCACTGTGTGCTTTTATTGGATTAGAAGCTGATGTATTGTTTCGCATTTTTGTTCTTGTACCTTGCCAAACCTATCAGACCTTTTTCGGATGGGATGTAGACATACTGCAATCTATATGGACTGTTGGAGCTGTTGAAACATCGACAAAGGCTGCATTATCTACTTTGATAAGTATGATTGTGGCTCCTCCTATAATCAAGGCTGTTCGAAAAATGGGTTTGACTATTTCAGAAGACTAAGCTGGAGAGAGCATTACATAAATTGATTCAGCTAGTTTTCTAGCTTTCTCGAATGAAAGTTTTCGATTCTTTCCTTCAGTTATGATTGAACATAATGGTTCTCCTTCCTCGATTAATATTCCTGGAAGCGGAATGTCTCGAGTTTCATGGAAAACGGTTAAGTCAGAGGCTACAACACGTTTAGGAGCATACAAGATTAATCTGGTACAGAAGACGGATACTTTTTCCTTTATTGTTGGCAGAGAACCGTATACACATGCGTTAATATGCGATTCAACAAGATTTATCCCGAGTGTTCTTTCAACACATTCTAGAGTTCCTTGAAATCGGGGATTAACTTCTATCACATAAGGCGTATTTTTCTTAGAAATCACTAAGTCAATACCATTTGAACCCTTGAGACCGAAGTGTAAAGCAATCTTTTCAGTGATAAACCTGCATTTTTCAAAAACCGAACTAGCAAAATTTAAGGGAACAATATTCCCACAATATCCAAAAGGCTCCTTCTGAAAAAGAAAATTTAATCCTAGTAGTTGTTCATTTATCGTCAAAATTCTGACTTTCTTATCAGTTGCCAGAAAAGATATGCTTGCATGAACGCCGTTAATGAATTTTTGAATAAAAAGATCTTGACTAACCATGGAAGCATCAAAGAACGCTGTTTCCAATTCCTTAGAGTTCCAAGCAGCCGTTATGCCTGCTCCTCCAAAACCTCTTTCCGGCTTCATCACAACCGGATAGCCTATTTTGATGGCTGCAACTTTTGCCGCATCAACATTTTTCACAACTGCTGTTTCAGGATGTTCTATTCCTAAACAATCAAGCTCTTCGAAGAACTCTGGTTTCTTTCGAATTCTCGTTATAACTTTTAGAGAGTTACCTAAGACTGGAACTATATCGTTTAGGTCATGTAGAACATGAGAAAAGTCATCTAGACCAGATGAAAGCAAAATTGCATCTATTTCATATTTTTCATTCAGGGATTTGGCCATTTCTAAGAAAGCTTCTGGCTTGAATTTTGATTTCATTTTTCCACAGCTTTTTCCATGTTTCTGTTCAATTATTGCTTCACATCCAGAACAATTGCGCCGAATATCTGTATCACCGAAATAGTCTGCGGCATAGATTTTGTAACCTGCTTCCTTTGCAGAGTTGACAATAGGAACTGTGTCAATCCCAATCGCTAAAACACTCTGAATCTCAGTTTTCGACAAAGTCTTGGTATCCTCATCTACAATTTGATTTGGTGATGTACTCCCTCATATTCTTGTTTAAAATGTCTTAACAATTAGTGGCGTATATGACGTATATACAAGGTTTCTAATTCTGTTGCATCAGGCTATTCATTTTTCAAGTTTGCGGTAAAATTCTTCGTCTATAGTTGGAGGTAGCATCAATTTAGTTTTAGTTTTGAATTTCCCGTTTTTCGAGTGAGGTTTCCTCACTAATGTGTCACCATATTTCTCAATTTCTCTGGCTTCTTCGGCTAGTTTTGCAGCAATCTGAGCGATTTCATGTGCAGAAGCGACGAGAGGAATGTACTTTTCGCGTTCTTTCTCACGGAAACATGCTTGAAGATTGATCTCAGCGATTTTCTCAGTCAATTCGTACGCGGCAATGGCTTTGGCTTTTGCGTAGGGATTCTTGAAATCAGATCTATCTCGAATAGTGCTGGAATCAATTATTAATCTTGGTAATGTTACATCTGTCCCTGTTTCAATTGCATATATGAGTTTATCAATTTCTTGATGAATCATCCTGTAAACGCCGGTAATTGCCAGAACTTTAATGATGTTTGAATTGAATATCGCCATCTCTGTTGGGTCTAAAAACTCTCTTCGTGCTCCAATAAGCGGGTCGCCCATGATAATTATATATCCTAGACCCTGTTCCTCAAGTTCTACCTTAAGACGCCTTCCAGGAGCATCCGAGACAATCACACTAGGTATGTCATTTTTTGAAAATCTCTCTCTAACCTTTGCTGGACCCGGAATCGACGGATTGGGAGATATTAAAACTAGGAGGTTTGGGTTGAATTCGAAGATTCTTGGCAAAGCCTCTTCAACATCTTCAACACCCATCTTTGAACCTGTAGTCACAGTTCGAGTTTTAATATCTTTACGATCAGCTAGTTCATCGAGAAGAAGTTCAAATAAAGGCGACGAAGCGATGTTACCGCATTTAAAGACTCCAACCTTAACCTTTTCATAATTAATATCTGTATTATTCACGTGCTTCTACCTCACTAACTGTTATTACTTGTTCAACATTTAAGAAGAGTCATCACTTATGTGATTTTCGAATTCTAGCGCGCGCGCGCTGGGTGGATATACCCTTCGATCTGACATATGAAACTGATTTTGATTTTGTAAAGTCGCAGGTAGAAGAGATTATCCGCAATCGTCTAAAAGGAAAACTCGAAACAATCCGAGAAAGATATGAAAAAGCCATTAGACAATATGAGGTGAAGGATGAACCATTCATAGACGTCAACTTCAATCTCATACCTTCGGGCAGTTGGATCGAGTTTCGAGTCACTTTCCCTGTTGACCCGAAGGAACAAACAATAGTAGTCACCGAAATTACCGAAGATATTCTGCAAATGTTTAACAAGCATCCAAACAAAGTTCGATTCCCAAAGGGAAGATCTAGATGATCTCTTGGAACTCCAGCAAGTTTACGAGAAATACTTATTTTGTGAAGATATCGAAATACGATAGGGTTCCAACTCATGTTTGAGATTCTAGATTGGCATCTGATTATCGTGCTTGTGCGAGTGGCTGTGATAGTCATAGCCGCATTTATATTAGTGAAGATTTTCAATCGATTGGTAGTGAGGGTTGCTGAAGAAAGAATTAAGGTCAAGAAAGGAACGTTAGCTAATATTCAGAGATTCTTTCAGCTGATCACCTATTCTACAGCTGCTATCTTGGTTCTATTGGTTTTTGGAATTGACGTAACGGGATTAGTCGCTGGTTTAGGAATTGGAGCTTTATTAATTGGTTTTGCTTTGAAGGATATAATTGAAAACTGGATTTCAGGATTACTGTTGATTTCAGGAAAGACTTACCGAACTGGTGATGTTATAAGAGTTGGAGATTTCACGGGTGTAGTTACTGATATAAGCCTTAGAACGACTAAACTGAAGACGTACGATAGAAACGATATCATCATCCCAAATTCCATACTGTTACAAGGACAAATAACCAACCTTACCAGTGGCAAGAAAGAGACCGTAGCATGCATTGCTTCCTACATCGACTATGTTTTCAATGTTGAAAAAGCCAAGAAGGCTATCGAAAGCGTTCTCAGGGGTCACCCAAACATAATCGTGGACGAACAGAGAAGAAGAGAAATACGGTTCGTTGTACGAAGTAAAGAATGGACAACCGAAATAGAGTCATTGTTCTGGATAAATGATCCTGAAAACGAGGAGTTCATCAAGTCAAGAATCACAGAATTGATAAAAAAGAAATTTGAAGAAGAAAGCATATTGCCACCAATCCCCGGATTTATGAGGAGAGAATTTCTGGAAAGCAAAAAATAAATTCTTTGCCTTCGAACGCGCCATATTTTTTGCAGAAGTGGAAATATTGCACAAGGAGATTTATGAAGTGACTTTTGTCCAGCTTCTGAGATTACTCCCGGGAACTCCGAAGCGTCTCTTTTGAGATTAAAGGATGGACAACTATTGCTGGCTTAAACACACTTCTATGATGCTGAAGCTGCAAATATGCCGCCAGCGACAATATCGGCGAAAGTATCTGACAATCTAGAAAGGACATGGAGAAAGCGCTTCCCACTCCAAGAAAAGGAAGCGTGCGCTAAGCATAACTAGCACCCTGAGATACACGCATTTGGTGAACATTAAAGGGATAATTATCACGTCAGGACAGCAAAAAGTCTTAAAGAGGATGAAAAACTATTGAAGGCAGGGTTTGAATATGTCACAGACTGGGACGAAGTCAAAATCTACTGGAAATGTAAATGACCTGGAAGTAACTGGTAAAGACAAAAAAGGCAATTTTTTGGTGAAACATCGCCAAAGCGGAAACATTTGCACCATAGTGGATACATTTGCTGAAATGTTTTCTTTGTGGGCTGGTCGAGTGTTAGTTACAGCTGATAGTGAAAGATGGGCCTTAACTGCAGCTGCAGCTGCGACTGGTTTCGCCACAAGTGTAATTATGTCTCCTGCTGAAGCTGGCGTAGAAGGTGTAGTGGCAGCTGACAAGACTCCAGACAAGCGTGCAGGTGTTTTGATACAAATATACAACAGTAACAGGTTTGATTTGAAAAAGCAGATGATACTGCGTGTAGGGCAGTGTATAATGACGTGTCCAACAGCTTCAGCGTTTGATGCAATGCCTAACGCAAAAAGAGAATTGAAGGTTGGCAGAAGCTTACGATTGTTTGGGGATGGCTTTCAAGTGAAAGGGTTGGTTGGGGATCGAAAGGTTTGGCGAATTCCTGTGATGGAAGGTGAATTCACCGTTGAGAACACTTTCGGTGCATCTGAGGCTATAGCTGGTGGAAACTTTCTGATATTTGCCAAAAACAAGTCTATTGGACTTGAAGCAGCAGAAGAAGCAGTGAAAGCCATTAAAAAGAAAGCAAGTGAAGTCATTTTGCCTTTCCCTGGCGGAGTCTGTCGTTCCGGCTCAAAAGCTGGTTCTTTGAAATATAAGCTTAAAGCTTCGACGAATCATCCCTTCTGTCCACGATTGAAAAAGCTCGTACCAGATTCACAGTTATCTGAAGACGTGAACTGTGTTTACGAGATCGTTATTAATGGATTGACAGTTGAGGCTGTGAAGAAGGCTATGGGAGAAGGAATAAACTCTGCTGCAAAGGTTCCAGGCATCGTTAGAATAACAGCTGGCAACTATGGCGGTAAACTGGGCCCATACAAGGCGTTTTTGAAAGAGGTAATAGATATATCGTAATTTTTTGTTCCTAAACTCTTATTTGACGCCCTGTAATGTAGCTTCACAGCTAACATGATCTTGAGTGAGAACAAGTTTGCGCAAGAAGAGATCTTCATTAGAACGTTTCAGGCTTAAAAGGGTATTGAATACGCTAGCTAGTAAAGAGGGGCGTGGAACTGAACTTGTTTCGCTTTATGTTCCACCTGGAAGACAGATAAGCGATGTTATGAATATGCTTAGGCAAGAGTATGGAACGGCGTCAAACATAAAGTCTACAACAACACGGAAGAATGTTCAAGATGCAATCGTAAAAGCTCAACAACGTCTTAAACTTTTCAAGGAAGCCCCTGAAAATGGACTTGTAATATTCTCAGGTTCGATTCCACAGAATGGGCCTGGAAGCGAAAGAAATGAAACTTATGTTATCAGTCCACTTGAGCCTATAAGCATATATTTGTACAGATGTGATTCGAAGTTTCATACAGAACATTTGAAGGAGTTTTTGAGGGAAAAGGAAACTTATGGTATACTTCTCATAGATGCTTCAGAAGCTACATATGCAACATTGCAGGGAAGAAGACTTGAAATACTCAGGAAAGAAACATCTGGTGTGCCTGGGAAAACACGGGCAGGCGGACAATCAGCAAGGAGATTCGAAAGATTAAGGGAGATGCGGCTTCAAGATTATTTTAAGAGAGTGAGTGAACACGCAAACAAAATCTTTCTTCCAATTGAAGACTTGAAAGGTTTGATAATTGGAGGGCCAGGACCCACAAAATTCGATTTTGAGAAGGGTGATTATTTGAATTACGTGCTGAGAGACAAGGTTATAGATATGATTGACACGGCTTATGTGGATGAACAAGGAGTCAAAGAAGTCGTTGATAAGGCTCCAGAAATAATGAGGAAGATACGGTATATAGAAGAAAAAGAAGTGATGCAACACTTCCTGTATCAAATAGGACAGGACACGGGGTTGGCATCATACGGTGAAGAAGAGGTTAGAAAGGCTTTGAAAACCGGTGCCGTCGAAACATTGCTACTTTCTGAGGGAATAAACATAGTGCGAGTTACTGTGAAATGCACCGCTTGTGACTACGAAGAAAAACACACATTCAAAAGTCACATGTTGCCAGGGTTTGAACAAGATCTTATTGGAAAATCTTGTCCAAAATGCGAAGCCCCAGCTTTAACTATAACAGACACACAAGACCTTATAGAAGATTTCGCTGAACTGGCAGAAGAAACAAATAGTGAAGTAGAAATGATTTCTGATGAAACAGAAGAAGGACAGATGTTAAGAAAATCTTTCGGTGGAATAGCAGCAATATTGCGCTTCCAACTTTAAAGTCTCTAGAATGATATCGCGCGTTAAGGTTTTATTGGAGTGATAAGCAGCGTTTTACCTCACTTTTTCCGATGTCTTCTATAAGCAGCTTTTTTTGTTTAGAGGTGAAACCGTAAACAAGCTTAACTTTCCTATTGAAAAGCCTTGAAAACTCCTTAACGAGTTCCCTGTTGACTTTTCCCTTAACCGGCTCTTCCTTACAAAAAACAATAATTTCGTTGTTGGCAGCCACAATCTTAAAATCCTTAGATCTTGGCTTAACATACACTTCCACGATTACACCATACTTTATCTTCTGAATCTTCATAGAGTTCCACGCATATTAGTTAATATGGCATTGCTTTACATTCTAAATTCTACACTTTAATCTATTGCTTGACAGCAAATATGCGCGTGCCACCTCCAAATACTTCAAAACTCAGCTTATAGTTATAAGAGTCCAACAGGACTACGTCGATTATATGATAGGGCACGCCATCGCCACATACTACGACATTCAAATAAAGGGTGTAGAGTTTCTCCGCAACATCTGCGCAGCCAGCGGCTTATCCATACGGCCTAAGATCCGTATAAGCAAGATCGACGCCCTAAAACAGGTCATTAGAGTATGGGGTTTAACCCCTGAGAAAACCCTCACAAGAGAAGCATGCTCATCACCTCACCGAACAACCGTAAACCCAAAGGAACAGGAGAACACACAACTCAAAATACTACGCCAAGCCTTAAAAGATAAGTTAACAAGGGAATTGCAATTAACCAGAAACGGGAAACCAGTATCCATTCACCCTGAAGAAGTAAGTCCCTGCGCGCGCGCACTATTGTTTTCGAAAGTCCTGCGTTTAGAAGCGAAAGAAATCGGAGATTTAGGGCGGTTTAGCCTGCGCTACATGCAATCCCTAGGTCTTGCATTCCAATATGTCAAGGTATATTCAATTCAAGGGAGGCACTTGCTGTCACACTTCCGTATTCTGTTCTTTGGGTAGCAGAAATCTGCAGTGCGTATGTACCAGATATCGCTTGATCGCCGATAGAGATTTCTAGGTTTATCACAGTTTCAGAGCTTGGTTCTATGCTTGTCTCGTTTTGACTGAAGTGAGCTGTAATCTCTGGTGGCAGTATGGGTTGAATTGGGGCTAAAGGAGGCAGGTAATGTTCTGTTCCTATTGAAAATAGAAGGTCGACCTTTTCTGTTGAGTATATCCTAACGCTAACATTGAGGGATTCTGTCTTATTAACCGTTATCTGATATGTGTATAAGGATATTTGAAATGGAATAGGTTTCAAACCTTGTATGATTGTGGCGTTCTCAGGGGCACGCGTCTGATCCCTATTCAAGTCTGGTCCTTCTGGATTAGTATCTTTATTCCAGTTTGGATCGCCTGGCCTTGCACCAAACGTCGTTGAAACCACTGCTGTGTCTCTCATGTCAACCTTACCATCTGGAGTATCATAAGAACCCGTTATATCTCCTTGCAACGCTCTATATCCGCCATTGTTGGTTACCCAGTAAGCGGAGTCATAAACAGATGTCGTGACCTTTTCAAAGCTATCGTTCTCTATGGGGTTCACTGGTTCCCTAAAAGCGTTAGATATGTTGATATGTAGAAACAAAGTCAGCGATACTAATATGATGACTGACAAGGGTTTTAAGTTCAACATAAACTTACACCCCATTTATTTTATGGGAGTTCTTCTATATAATACTTTTGGTCCAATTAAAAATTCTATTTGATATTATTTGGAAAGTATCAATAAATCAGAGGAACACATTAAATACTTGGCAATGACAAATAATGATACGGTAGATGGGGAAGTTATATTATGCGGTGGGACTTAAAGATAAAGCTGTTGTTAACTCTTTTGTTTTTGTTATGGTCTGCAATAGTTAGCATGTCACTAAGTCAAGGTAGAATCGTTGGTGTCCAAGAAGGTGATTACTTCAGATATGCCGACTTTGAGGTCAATTGGACCTCTACAGATCCAAATGCTACATTTCCGCCACATGGTGAAGAATGGATAGTAGAAATGAATAAGACTAAGTGGATGTCGTTGTCAGTTCAGAATATTAGTCACACGTTCATATCTTTTCAACGTGTGAAACATTTTGAGGATGAAACTGAGAAGATCGATGAAGGCATTGTAGATGTTGATACGGGATTGGGCGAGATGGGGTTCTTCGCAATATCAGCCAATCTTGACGCAAACGATAGTGTATATACAGGCATCGCCTATTCTGCATGGAAGATTAATCGAACAACGATTCGAGCCTATCCAGATAGTTCTAGGGAAACAAATCATCTGAACATGAGCCGGGAATATTTAGTAGATACCAACGGAAAAATACGCGTTTCAAAGAACTACTATTGGGATAGAACATCTGGAATCCTTGTTGAACGCTCGTATGAAGAAATCGAACAGATTGGAGAATACATAACGATCGTTGAAATTTCTTATCGACTTGTCGAGTCCAATGTTTGGGTTGTACCAGAATTCTCTGCATATACGCTAATAATCACATTGATCGTCACTACAATTGGTATTTTTCTTTTAATGCTAACATTCTTCAGTGAGAACAAACTGTAAAAAACGATAACGTCAGTTTGACTGCGCATAAAATTCGCATTATTGCCGCGCTATTCGATATCAATGCCGATCAAATGATTGTTGCTTGACATCACGAATCTGTTTTTGGGGCAGACTTTCATTTTTTAGAAGAACAAAACAAAATACATCCTATGAATATCCCGATAGGTCCTTCACAACCGTCAGATTTTTAAACCAAAAAACATTGCTATAGGAAGAAGAAGAGCACCTTCCGATATTTGCTGAGCACTTTTCATTAAACTAGTAATTCTTAATGAAGCAACCAAAGATCAATAGATCGATAGCAATTGCAGACTACTTTGATACACTTAGTAAATTGTGTACAGACAGCCTCACCTCCTCTCAGGAGTGGCAGCTGATGGAATTGTGGGGTTGCAATAGAGATTTAAGACACGTCTCCACAAGTATTATATGAAAAAATCCAGTGACCTCAATTGTTAGAAAGCGTGCTTTATCCAGCAGTAGCTGTCACATTGATTCTTTCAGTCCTCTGGCTCATCCATAAGGCCACCGCAAAAAACCGAAAGGAAACCAAGAGAAACAAAAAGAAGTCTCCAAATGCTTATGAGACTATGCCCTATTACTTCCCGACCGAACAAGTAGATATCGTTAAGAAGATGAAGCCAAAAAGGCGAAGAAAGAAAAGGCAGTCCTAGATTCCTTCAACTTTATATGTGCAAATTGAATTCTGCCATTGATTCTTCAATTGTTCAACTGAAAGCGTTGGATAGAGCGGTATCTGTTCAGGAATTGTCGGACCGCTCGCGATATTACGTAGCACTTTCACTTGAAATGACACTTGGTTATACACACGAAGCTTGCAAAGAAGAGAGAAGAGTTTCTACCTTACCTGTGTCCCACACGACGTTTAGAAAAAATCAACACTGTTTCGCTTCTTCGCATATTTTCCACAAAGATAAAACAGATGTATAAGAGTTGTTTAAGGGGAGAGATGCCAGAGCAAGGTTTTTGTAAACATAGTTTGTATACATTCCAAAATAGTTTCCGAGAATCGGAGAGCGCGCAAATGTACACGTCTTGCGCAAGAGAGAACGGATATACGCCGATTCTTGTGCGCACATGCATCGTCTGAATAATAGTTTTACGCGCACTATAATTTGTGAAAGAATTCTGACATTTAGAACTTGTGACTCTTATGAACGCTCTGATCTTGCTATTGCTAGAATGATTGCTCTAATGATCAATGAAACACCTAATAGCATTATTATTGTTGCCCAAAACACAAACCATGTTTCATTTGTTGTTGTTTCATTGAGAAATCTGTTTATAAGAAAGGTTGTTCCTAACCAGAAGACTACATTGGACATAGTTTCGGCTTTCTTCGTTAACTGTGAACGGATGAGAAATCTCAGCACGAGAAGGATAATCTCGAATAGACCCCAGACAAAACTGAATATCCACGCGGCTGAATACAGTATTGAATGAGTCCAAGGATGTTGGGGTGCAGGTAAATGTATGTTTGAGTTAGGAACAGACGTTGTTTCAAAGTCCTTAAAGAATTCAACAATCTTATCGATAAGATTAGGTGTAGTTGCAAATATCATTCCCACCAGAATGAGAAACAATCCTGCGGACAAAACGCTCAAGAATGTTTCATTACGTTTATGTGGAAGTCTCTTGTAGCTTACATCCATCTTATCTACCCAACTGACTTATCTTTTGATAAAGCATATAACTTTTTTAATGACTTAAGTACACTTAAATGCTCAGTACTACAGTATAAAAATGAATTGGTGAAGGTGAATAACATGGTGTATTGCCCAAAATGTGGCACTGAGGTTAATGAAGAAATGGTTTTCTGTCCAAAATGTGGTGCTGCATTAAAAGCTGAACAGGCTACTGCAGACGCTGTATCGACTCAAACACGCCGCAGAGCTGAGAAGGCAGAAAAACAGGAGAAGCAGGAGAAACAAGAGAAGAGGGAGAAGTCGGAGAAATATGAAAAGCGAGAATTCGGATTCATAGGTCCGCTAATTGGAGGATTGATCTTAGTATTCTTGGGTTTAATATCTTATCTCCAAGTAACTGGTTATCTTGGAAGGGAAATTGTAGGTGCTTCGTTTCTCGTCATGATTGGAGCAATAATCATAGTTGTGGGACTCTATGCAATGGTGTTGGCATCGAGGAGACATCCTAGAACCTAGAGGAACCATCCGAAGAATAGTCTATAGAGTCTGTGTTCTAGAAGGGTTATAATGTTGTGTCTTCCGATGACGCGGAAATAGTTTTTTCCAGTTGCCTCGATCAAATCTCCAATGTCATATCTGGGAAACATGCAGGAGGAGATTATTAGTTTGCCCCATTCGCCGCGTTTGAGTTCATGCAACATCTTCAATCCTTGATTGGTGTCGACTTCGAAGAAGTACTTGTCATAGTTTGGCGTAACGTATGGTAGTTCGTCAAGTTGTTGTGCAAAGACTCCTTCTGTTGCACTATATATCTCAACAACTGGAGCTTCTCCATAATATCTTCTGAGAATGGGTGAATATTTGAAATGGATTTTTCGCACGCTTGTGCAGAAGATAGCTTTAAAGTTCCACAGTTCTTTCGGTTTCTTTCTGTGTTTCTTCTTTACGTATTTTGCAAAGGATAAGATAACAGGCGTGACACCAATAGCCGCGGTCACATTTTCATTGAGTGCTTGTTGATAGACTAATTCAAATCTTCTTTCCCAGTCTCGTTTACTGATTCCTGTACCTAAAGCGTCTATATCCTCTTGTCGAGGTAAAAGACTGACTTCATTAAGCATTGGATTCAGTTTAGCGTAAGTTCCAGAACTGTACCCATAGGTTACTGTTCGTCCATTCATAGTCATCGTATGGACTTGAGATGGAAAATTGAGGTTGAGAATCTTTCCAGTGAAAAGTTCAAAGTCTTTTGTTCTCAACACATGATTCACTAATGCTCTTGCTCCACACGTGAAAATCTGGCTAAGATGTGTCTTGGTTGCAGGTAACACCTTTGCACGGCCTGTTGAGCCTCTAGTCATGACCCAACATTCAAGTGGTTCAGGAAGTATGGCATTATAATTGCCTTTTTGGACTTCAGCGAAATATTTGTTGAGTCCTTCATAATTTATGACAGGGAATTTGGCTTTGAAGTCTGTGATTTCATTAATTTCAGAAGCATTGTAACTCTTTCCGTAAAAAGTTTTTCCGTATCCTTTGATCAATTCCAAGAGCGTTATTCTTTGGGACTCTTGCGGATCTTCTAAGGATTTATACCAAGAGCCTATTATGGGGTGAAAGATGCTAGGATTGGGTTCTTCTCCAAACATTCTGAATGCCTAAGATAGTTTAAATTAGTCCGCTTATATGTTTCATTGCTCAGAATTACCTAAATCAAGCCTAAAAGGAAACCGGAGGGAATCTGAAACCAAAGCGCATGCGCGCTGTATCTACACTTAAGGAAAACTTAGAAGAATCTAATCTTCTTCTAAACCTCTAACTGCTTCATGTAGCTTCGTAATTTCTTCTGGACTCGCAGAATCAACAAATTCGTATATTTTCTTTCTCTTTCTAATTTCTTCAATCCGTTTCTTTCGGCTTTTCGGAACAACATAAACTGGATAGACTCTCCATACAATTTTCAACATCAAGGCTTTTTTATCAACCGTTTTATTAACAAGTCCTTCAGCACAAAGCTCTTTCAAATAATCAGAAAGCTTCTGCCTGGAAATATGCCGTTCCGATCCATTTTCAACAAATTCCTTGAGGAGATGTGACCACCTCGTTTTTCCTTTTTCATCAATAAAGAGAGCAATGTCATATTTAGAAAAAGCTAAAGGTCTTCTTTTTGGACTTAATCTATTTGTAGACATAGTCTAATCAATAGATTATCCTTTAATAAAATATATAAGTTTTGGGTTTGGGTTTGGGTTTGGGGGTTTAAAACTTTATCCAACCACCACCACCAACTGACTAAGCTGACGCTGAAGAAAAGGGGAAATCAGCGTCGGCGCATGACAATTCTTGTCAGAAAAAGATTGGAAGTGAAACGATTAAGGTTTCTTTTTTATTTCGTAGCTCAGCCAGGCGAGTCCTATGATAATTGCTGGAATTCCGAAGATTATTGCACCCCAGACAAATATTGTGATTATTGAATCTACGACATAGTCTAAAGTCCAAGATGCTATGGCAACATTCCAGTTTCCGTCAATGTAAACCTTGATGCAAAACGCAACAAAGAATAG
>Ga0209427_10000439_pt1 | contig 44137 bp, 46 predicted proteins | sample DeeMarSWOR136_30_FD_187465 | JGI IMG/M metagenome (GOLD analysis project Ga0209427, IMG submission 187465) | Marine sediment microbial communities from White Oak River estuary, North Carolina - WOR-1-36_30 (SPAdes) (version 2) | ecosystem: Environmental > Aquatic > Marine > Intertidal zone >...
TTGAATTAGCAGAATTCGCTGTTCATTGTAGAGTTAAACGAATTAAAGATATAGTTAAGCTAAAATTAAGAACAAAAAAATATCTTTATACTTTAAAAACTGACCCAACCACAGCCGACAGATTACTTAATAGCGTAAGTTGTGATATTATAGAATTATAATAGATTAGAAAAGATTAAATTTCCTAAGTCTAAATCGAATGAAAAATCTTCCAGCGTGTAAGACATGTGTAAATTCTGGCTTTTTATGCACTAGTTGTCAAGATAAGCTAGATGCGGGAGCAATTACTGAATTCGAATTAGATTTAGCTAAAGATTTACTTAAACTCGAAGAAGAAGAGAAATATAGTTTCTTGAAGGATATTTCTTTTTATAAAGCTATTGATTTTGAGGATGTTGCAATACTTGTGGTCGGAAAAAAAGATAAGCTTAAAATAACTCAAGAATTAAAAGCTTGGATAAAGGAAACCTATGAAATAGATGAAATTATTCTAATAGAGAAAACTAATAAACCAAGACCTGTTATTGAAGCTTTAATTGCCCCTTTTAAATTGATCTCTTTAAATGAAATATTTTTAGCCACTCAGGAAATTGAATTCAGAGCCGTAATTGACAAAAAGAATGAAGATAAATTACTCTTTACTCCAGAGGAAATTGAAGAAATGGTTTTTGAACTTACTGAAAACATAATTCGAGTTGAATTTGAGTAAATAATAAATTAACTATCTTCATAATAATAATTAGGTTTGAATTAATGTGGAAGATTATAAACAAGTTATTTTAATTAGGACAGATCTAAAAATGGGTACAGGTAAGAAGTGTGCTCAATCGTGTCATGCTTCAGTTTCAGCTTCAGATTTAGTTCGAATTAATAACAAAGCCATTTGGAAAAATTGGAAAAACTCAGGGCAGAAAAAGGTAATTCTTAAAACAAATACAATAGAAGAACTAATGGAAGTTGTAGCTAAATTAGAAAAGGAAAATCTTTCCTATTTTTTAGTTAAAGATGCAGGTTTGACTCAACTTCCTCCTGGAACTACTACGGCTTTAGGAATTGGACCTGCTCTCTCAAAGGATATAGATAAGATAACAAGTGACTTTAGATTGTTATAAATTAAGTTTGCAGGGCTAATAAATTGGAAGAAAATAGTAAACATAATAACTATTATACTAGAATTGAAAGAGAAAATGAAGAGATTGTGGGAATTGAGTCATATGCTAATCCAGATTTAACTGGTATTGGCGGTGTTTATAAAGACAGTTATAAGGATTTCATAGTAAAGGAAATTACATCAGAGGGCAAGATTTTAGAGATTAAGGAGGATTCTTCAAGTCTTTCATTTTCAGAAGAATTAAAAGATAAATATACTACCTTTAACCTGATTAAAATAAATAAAGATTCATTTGATGCCTTAAGAACAATTAGTAAAGCCTTAAAAATTCCTTTTGACTCAATAAGATATTCCGGGTTGAAAGATAAATGTTCTATTAGCGTTCAGAGAGCTTCAATTAAAGGAAATTATATTAATGAACTGCGAAATTTAAAAATTAAAGATATTTTTATTAGAAATATTACTCCCACCAGGAAGAGTGTTAAGTTAGGAAGTAATTGGGGTAACAATTTCATAATATCCATTCGAAAGATTGAAAAAGAATATAATTCAGAAGAAAAGATTAAACAAATCATTCAAAGAATTACCAGATATGGAATACCTAACTATTATGGTTTACAAAGATTTGGAACATTTAGACCAAACTCTCATTTATTAGGACGTTGGTTGTTAGAAAAAGAATATAAAAAAGTATATGATGAATTTGTATTAAGAACGTACTCCAGCGAATCATTAGAAGCTCAACAATTCCGTAGAGATTTAAGTGAAGATGGTGATCTTGAAAAAGCTTATAATGCATTTTCTAAGGGGTTAATTTATGAAAGAATGATGATCCGTTATTTAATGAAACATACAGATAATTATGAAGGAGCTATTAACATTTTGCCTCCTTATATAATCAAGTTGTTAATCAGTTCTTTCCAATCTTATATATATAATAAAATGGTCTCCTTAAGAATAAAGGAAGGTATCTCGTTATTAAAACCTAAAGAGGGGGATGTCATAAGTATTTTTGATGAGGATGGTGGTAATATTACTCAAACTAAATATATTTATGGAGGATTCTATGACCAATATCTAATTAAAGCTATAGATTTGAATCGAGCAGCTATTGTAGTCCCTTTAATTGGGTATGATACTAAATTGAAGGAGTTTCCACTTATGAAAAATTTACTCAATAAGGTTATGGAAGAAGAAAATATTGACCAAAAGATATTTACAAGCGAATTAATAAACCAATATGATTTTAAAGGCTCTTTAAGACCGATTATTCTTAAACCTAAAGGATTAGAAATTTTAGAATATACTGAAGATGAGATGTATCCTGATACTATGAAGCTAAAAATTGAATTTTCATTACAGAAAGGATCTTATGCAACGATTTTGTTGCGCGAATTGATTAAGTGATAAATCCGTATTATTTAATAAAATTGAAGTGTTTCACTACCAAAGATATTTACAACTTTTACCGCAATTGTACCTCCTTTTGAATTATTATAAGGTATAGGATTCGAAGTTAATTTTAACTCTCTCTTTTTGTGTGTTCTATATGAAAGCCAATCGCTTATAAAGGTATCATCTTGATAATTGGTATCAATAGCCCAATAGTCTATCCAATCAGAGAATTTGGTAATTTTACTCTTAAAACTTCTATTCAATAAGTTAAGTTGAGGTATTTTATAATCCTGCAGTTGAATTTTAATAAAATCTTGTTCTTTATAAACGATAACTTCGAATTCAGGTTTTTCTTTTGAAATTTTAATTTTATTATTACTTGTAATCTGTATTAAAGATTGTGGGATCGAATTATAATAGTTTTGTTTTTGCCTATCTTTTAAATTGAGTATGGAAAAGGGTTGAAATTGTTTATTATAAATCTTTTTCCAATTAATCATATCATAACTATTAGAAATATCAAGAATCCTCTTTCGACAAATATGTAAATTATGTTTTTTTAAATCACATCCTATCCATCTTCTTCTCAATTTTTCTGCTACAGCTAAAGTAGTACCACTACCGCAGAAAAAATCAGCTACAAGATCATTTTCCTTAGAAGATGCTAAGATAATTCTTTTTAATAAACGTTCAGGTTTTTGAGTTGAGAACCCCTGATATTCGAGAGTATTTGCCCTTACATAGGGAATATCATACCAAAAATCCCTTGGAAATATCCCTTTTTTTCTAACGTAAACTTTTTGTGATAACTTCTTTCCATTATGACTTCCGCCCCTATAATAAAAAGTTCCTAACTCATCCTTTTTCAATGCATTTTTTACACGATCGGAATATTCCATGTAAATTTGAGGATCATCATTGAAGATGTAGTCATCAGATTTAGTATAATACAATATTACATCAAAAGAACGAATGAAGAAGCGTTTTGTTTGGGCTGAAGCAGCGGGATAAACCCAGATTATCTCATTTCTAAAGTTTTCGGAACCAAATATCTCATCTAACATAATTTTTATATAATGACTGACATGCCAATCTAAATGTACATAAATAGAACCATCCTTAGAAAGTAACTTTTTCATTAAAATCAATCTTTCATATAAATAGTTGAGATAAGAATCAATCCCGCCTTTCCAGCTATCAGTATATGCTTTTGATATTTCAAAAGCATCATCATCTCCAATTGGAATTTTAAGTTTATAATCTCCTCCACTAGCAAAGGGAGGATCAATATATATTAAATTAATTTTTTCTGAAAACCTATCAAGTAAAGAGAACATAATTGCTTTGTTTTCACCCCAAATGAGAAGATTTTTCCAGATTTTTTCATTATATAAATTATTGGCTGCTAAAATTTCTCTTTTTTTAATAAATTCCTCATTAAATTGGACAGATTTAGAAACTGGTGGGAAATGAACTTCATTTAATTGGAAGGGGTAAAATTTATAATGAACAGTTTTATTTGAGGTCTCTAATTTTTCTTTCCCTCTCCAATTCAAATTTGGCATAATTACTCCTTTGTAAGATAGCAAAAAATTTATTCTTATTTTCCTTTTCAAATTTAATTTTAATTAAAAAATACTGCAAAAGAATACTATTATGTCTATTGAAGAGATGGATGGATGGAGAAAATCACATTATACAAAGGATGTAACGTCCGAGTTAGTCGATCAAGAAGTCATCCTTGGAGGATGGGTTCGAAATTTTAGGGACTTGGGTGGTTTAAAGTTTATTAGCCTCCAGGATAAATATGGAGAGCGCCAAATCACATTAAAGAAAGGAGTTGTATCAGATGATGTTTTTGAAAAAACTAAACTAGGCTATCAATATTGTATTATGATTAAAGGGCAAGTAAAAGCATTCAAACAAGCTCCTGGAGGTATTGAAATTATACCTAAGGAAATTAAAATTTTAAATAAAACTCCCGAAAAACTTCCTATAGATATGACAGGAGAAACTTTATCAGAGCTTGATCTTAGATTAAACAATCGCGCGTTAGATTTAAGATCTATCAAAAATCAAGCTATATTTAATATCCGAGGTGAAGTTTTAAAATCTATAAGAAATTTTTTGCTTGAAAGAGACTTTACAGAAATAACCACTCCTAAAATTATCGGATCTGCAACTGAAGGAGGAACAGAATTGTTTCCTATTATGTATTTCGATAGAGAAGCTTTTCTCACCCAATCAGCTCAATTGTATAAAGAAGAACTAAGTGGAGTATATGAAAAAGTATTTGAAATAAGTCCCGCATTTAGAGCTGAAAAGAGCCATACAAAAAGACACTTATGTGAAATTTTTACCTTAGATATCGAAATGGCATTTGCTGATATGTACGATGTTCTTAAAATTTTAGAGGAGCTTGTATATGAAATTATTCAAAACATTAGAAAAAATCAACTATCCGCCCTTAAATTCTTAAAAATGGAAAAAAAAACTAGGTTACCAAAAATTCCTTTTCCTCAATTTAAATATGATGAGATTCTTGAAATAATAGAAAAAAAGTGCGGGATAGAGATAGAATGGGGTGAAGATATCACCACGGAAGCCTATCGCAAATTAGGTGAGACTTTAACGGGATATTATTATATAACACATTGGCCAATGTCCATTAAACCTTTCTATATAATGCCTTCAAAAGATACAAAATATAGTGAATCCTTCGATCTTCAAATGGGTTGGCTTGAGTTAACCTCAGGTGGAACAAGAGTTCATAATAAAGAGATTTTAATTGAAGCTTTAGAAGCCAAGGGATTAAACCCTCTCGCTTTTGAATCGCATTTAAATGTATACGATTATGGTATGCCTCCTCACGCAGGATTTGGTTTAGGAATCGCTCGTTGGATCACCTTCTTATGTGGATTAGAAGATATCAGAGAAGCAGTTATGTATCCTAGAACTCCTGATCGATTAACCCCTTAATATTAATTAAAAAAAAATTAGACTAAAAAAATGAAGGAAGATTGGAAAGAGTGTTATATTAAGGCAGGTAAAGCTGTAATCTCTGCTAAAAATCTAGCAAAACAAATAACAAAACCGGGAATTTTATTGTTAGAGATCGCAGAGAAATGCGAAAATGAGATACTAAATCTGGGTTGTGAATTATCCTTCCCTATTAATATCTCATTAAATGAAATTGCTGCCCATTATAGCCCTATTATAGATGATAAAACTATAGTCCCTGATAAAGGACTTTTAAAGATAGATATTGGATCGCATTATAATGGTTATATAGCAGATTCAGCAATAACAATAAATATAGACAATGATGAAGTTCTTCAGAACTATATTGATGCCGCAGAAGAAGCTTTGGAAGCTGCGATTAGTATTTTCAAGCCTGGAACAAAATTATACGAGTTAGGTAGAGTTATTGAACAAAAAATAAAATCTCATCACTTAAACCCTATCTATAATCTGGGTGGTCATGAATTACAACAAAATAACCTTCATGCTGGAAATTTTATACCAAATAGCCAAGATGAGAGACATAACGCTGTTTTGAAAGAAGGCGATTGCTATGCCTGTGAACCTTTTGCAACTTCGGGAAAGGGTTGGGTAAAAAATGGAAAAAATTCATATATCTACCGATTCAAGAAAAAGATACAAAAAAATATGTCCTATGAACATCTGAATTATATGAATAAAATAAAAGATACATGTGGGAATTTACCTTTTTCTCCAAGAATTTTAGAAAAGAATAATCTTATCCCTAAAAATCAAATTTCCAAAATTGTTGATTTATTTGTTAGAAAAGGTATTCTTGATCATTACCCAATATTAATAGAACAAACTGGTGCCCCTGTTTCGCAGCAAGAACATACTATTATTATAGATATGGAAGGACATACTATTGTCACTACAAAAGAATAATTTTACTAGAAATATTGATGTGGTTTTCCTATGTGCTGGTGAAGGTTCCAGATTTTTGGACTTTTCAAAAGAGACACCAAAATCTTTAATCAGAATTGAATCATTAAATAATACCACAATTCTTGAGCATGCCATAGACAATTTTTCAGCCTTTCTAGATGGAAGGCTAATTATCATAACAGGTCATTTAGGCAAAATAATTAAAAGGCATGTAGCTAAAATTGTAAAAAAAAATAAATTTCTAAAAGAAAAGTTAACTTTAATCGATTCTGGCATTCAATATAAGCGTGGACCTCTTTATTCATTCCTTTCTATAACCAAAAATTCAAATATTTATAAGAAGAACAAAATTTTTTTAGTAGTTCCAGGAGATACGCTTTTTAATAAAGATTTATTACATGAAGTTTTCACTATATTATATAAAAATTTTGGCCATGTTAAGAACTCCCCTTTCCTCTTCTATAAAAAAATAAAATCAGGAACTCTTAAAGCTTATTATAACTGTGATAATTTGGGAAAACCCAAAATAATTTCGACCTTAGAATTTCAAAAGCTTGAACAAGCTAATATTATTGAAGTTATAAAACAATTAGATCTTAGAGAAGTGCCTGTTGATGATACACTCAACTTAATTATACCCATTTTTATATTTCATATTAATTTTATTGAAGAGATAGTTAGAGCTTCAAAGATTACTAATATTAATACAATTAGAGACGTATTAAATTTGTTATTAGCTGAGGGAAAATCAATCTTTAGTTTTGCTATTAATCCTAATTTAGAATTTTTTGATATTGACACGAAATCTGATTTAGATCTATTTAACCAAAAAAAAAAAAAAAGTGGACAATAGTAGCTCCGATTCTCTCAGATTTAATGATCCAAAGGAACGATCACATTATACTCCTATGAAGCAAATCCTGAATCAAAGCTCCTATTCATAAAATTGTGTTTTTAATGGCTTTTGGGGTTTTGTTGTCTCGTGTATCAAAAAAATTAACTCAAGTCAACATGAGATCAGGGAATTTAGCTTCAGGGTAATAGCAATTAAATATCACATTTTTTTCTTTGCTAAAACTCTAATTTCGCTCCAGAGTGCTATGCCAATTAAGCTATTTTTTTTTGCTTATATGTATAAATAACACTATTGGTACTTTAGTATAAAGCACTAAGGGAACATTTGAAGTTTATTAAAAATTACATTAAAAGTTCCGAGGTATTTTATAATATCTCTAGTTATTAAAAAAATTCAGAGAACATGATTCATTTTTTTTACAGTAACAACTTGAACGTTGTTTAGATGGAATTTACGTACTTAAATCCAATGCAATACTATTGTCCACTAGAAGAATGGTGAATTGACTATATAAATGTTTTTATTAAATATATTAATATCATCAAATTTCATATAAAAGAGTAAAGTGAAATCTGAATAGATTATTATAAAATACTATAAATATCTGTAACAATTTTATTTATAGAATATGTCTGATGTTGGAGATATACCAATAAAAATTGATCTTTTTGGAATTGGTACTATTAAAGGAATAATAATTCGGCATTTAGCGCCAATATCTGCAGATGCGATTCTTAAAAAGATGCCCTTTATTCTTCGTGGGAGATTTAGTTTTGGCTCAAAATACTATTGGACTTTACCCGGATTAGGGATATTTAAAGGATTGCACACAAAATCTACGAATCAAGTTGATAAAGGCGATATTGTTTATAATCCGAAAACAGATGAATTAATAATAGTTCTCGAAAATTTTCAACTGCCAAATAAAGTCAATAAAATAGGAATAATCAAAGAGAATCTTGAATTTTTATTTAAAGCAACAAATGGCTTAAATACGAAATTGTCTAGAGGATGAAAATAAAGATAGAGTTTGATTTAAAGTAATGGCTATTCCGAAAAAATTGACTATTGGTTTCATGTTTTTCTATTTAGCAGTGTTAATATATCTTTTCTTATTTTTATTTGTACCTGAAATACAAACTGCTATAATTAAGTCACGGCAAAACTTAGCAAGTATCACAGAAGGTTCAAATTATATATGGGCTCTTATAATTTCACTAATTATATGTTTTTTAGGCTCAGCATCAATTGGATTTCCTATCCCATTCCCATTTGTTCTTTTTTCACTTTCAAACTCTATTTATTTAAAATACTTAAATAATGGATTAATTTTGGATGAGATTCTAAAATCAAGTTCCTTTTGGTTTGAAATTATTGGGATTGCATTATTAGGCGGTTTAGGGAGTATCATCGGAGAATTCACAGGTTATACTGTTGGCTATGGAGCAAAAAAGATTGCTGAAGAAACAGAATCAGATCTATTGAAGAATATTGACGGTTTTGGAAAAATTATACTAGAAAATAAAAAACGAATCCCCTATTATATTTTCATTTTTGCTCTTACACCTCTTCCCGATGATATACTATTTCTTCCATTAGGGATGATCAAATACCCTTTTTGGAAGGCTATTGTTCCTGGTTGGTTTGGGAAAACTATTACAATAATGCTTTATTGTATGTGGCCTTTATTAATTGCTCTAGGATTATTTGCTACAGGAGGACAATCTAATGATATATCAAGTGTAATTACAGAAGCTTTAATGCTATTAATAACGATTAGTGTTATGTTTTTTATTATGATTTTTGATTGGAATAAGTATATTGATAATAGGAAACGTAAAAAACTAGAAAAATCTGAAGTTTAAAAAATTATAATCTTTATTTATTATTTTTTAAACAATTCTTACAAACAAAAACAACTTTACTTTTGCTTTTTGAATTTTCATCGAAATATACTCTTTTATAAATGTAATTACCACAAATCTCGCAAACAATTGGTGTTCGAGACTCACCCAATAAAGGACCAAGATGTTCGAATGACATAAAATTAAATACTGTTAGATTTTGAAAGTGTAATTTCGATCTTGGAAATTAAATCTTTTTTATTCCTATCGTTTCGATTATTTCGTTTATAATTACGATAATTTTTATTTTGAAAATAAGGACGACTTCCCAACGAAATATTAGCAATTTCTACTCCGGGGTACATCCTAGTCTTTAATATTTCAGCAATTTCTACTGCGGTTGAAATTTCCTCTCCCTCACCTTTTATTAAGAGCGATTTGGTTCCACCAGAAAAAGCAAATATTGCATCTTTAATAGTTTTATCTCTTTCAGCTCTATTTTTTATTATAATCGTTGTATCATTAGGCATCAAAAAACCTCATTAATAAACATTATTTATGTTTTTTTAAAAGAAGTCTAGGTATAAATATGCTACAAATAATAAAAACCTTTTTTTAAAAACTCTAAATTGAGATACAATTTTAAATACCTAATGTATCTTAAAAGATAAATTTCATATTAAAACTTAGAAAATTCTGCTCTATTTCCTAAATCTTCAAGAATTTTAAAATATTCTGACATTTTTGATTCGAAATTTTCAATAATCTTTCTTTCAGTAGTATCTAAATAATCATAAAACGGAAATATAATTTCAATACGTTTAGTAAATTCATCCATTAGTTTATTATACCATTCATTTGGCTTATTTAAACTTGTTTGAATTCTTTTTGTGAACTTTAGCTTTCTTTGATTAAGTTTTTTTTCATCATTCGAATTTTTAAGGTTGATTAATAATTCCTCATATTTCTTTATTTCACTTTCTATTTTCTCTCTAAATTTGGGAATTCTATAACTTTTTTTAAAAAATTCAGGATCCCATTCATATAAATATCTCTCATCTTCTTCAGCTTGCTCTTCATTATCTGTAACTTTAATATCTTCTTTGGGAACTAAAATTAAACCATAATTTCTCTGTATTTGAGCTAAACCTCTCTTTCGTAGAATCTCGTTTATATATTTTATTTCTTTTAATGCTTTATTCATACTTTTATCAATCTTTTTTAAAGCTTTTTGAACTTTATTTACCATTTTTTCCTCTTCAAATTCATATTTAAGTTCAACAAAATTATAGCTAGATAACATGCCTTGATCTGGATTTAGTATTCTTAAACCTGCAACTCCAAGATAAAAGTCTTTTGATTTTACTTCGCAATGGTCAAATATTAATCCTACAGCAAATGGATTAGGTATTTGATACCCTAATTGAGTTAACCTGTCAACAGGGCTAAAAAAGAATTTGAATCCTGGGTGAGTATGCCACCATCCTATTATAAAATCATTTTTTTTATCTTGGATTGATCTTTCATACACAGATTCATCGATTTGAGCCATATCTACATATTGTTTATTCTCATATTTAACCCCTGCTCGATCCCCAACCACCATTGGTATAGCATCTTTTAAAATAACTTTTTTATTTTCTTCTATCGAACCAATTAAAATTCCATACACTTCACGCCAATTCTTTGATGAAGAATCATCACTAGCATAACGATAAGCGTATCCTACCATTCTTCTATAAGCGCTATAAGTTAAATAAACAATTGTTTTCACAGGATTAACGCCATATTCTTTAATAAGTTGAGATGTTGCAGATAATTCAGTAGATCGTAAATTACTATGGTTTGAATTCTGGTTATTATCTTCCTTATTTTGAATTCCTATTTTCTCTTCGTCGATTGGTTCTTTATTCTCGTTCATAGCAAAATTAATCAATTGATAATTTGACAAATTAATTATAGTGTGAATACTTTTTATTCTTTTATAATCCTTCAAGATATAACTAAATTTATTTTTTTTTGAGAATGAAAGTTATAGGTTTTTGTGGACTTCCTGGTTCTGGTAAATCAACTGCGATTAATGCAATAAAAGATTTGGGTACAGTAATAACTATGGGTGATGTAATCCGTAAAGAGGCGCAAGAAAGAAATATTGAGCTTAGCGACGAAAATCTTGGAAAAATTGCGAAACAATTAAGGGAAGAAGAAGGCGATGAAATAATTGCTGAAAAATCAGTTAGGTATGTCAAAATGCAAAATACGGATGTTATATTTATAGATGGAATTAGATCGATTCCGGAAGTTAAAGTTTTTAGAAAGTATTGGAAGTTTCCATTAATCGCTATTATCTCATCAGACGATTTGAGGTTCAAAAGAATATCTGAACGCTCTCGAAGTGATGATTCGAAAACTTTATCACAAATTAAGGAAAGAGATAAAAGAGAAATTGGATTTGGACTTAAAGAAGTAATACTTGAAGCTAATTACAAATTAGAAAATAATTCAACAATCGCGTCTTTAGAACAAAAGACCAGAGAACTTATTCTAGATATAATAAGAAAGTATTAATGGTGGTTAATCAAATTTTAGGTAATCTGCTATAGTTTTTGCTAGGGATACTTTAGCAACTTCATTATCAATAGAATCTGTACCTATAATTTCATCTGCTCCCGCTTTTAATATTTTGTATCTTGCTTGTTGTAGCATTAATGCATGCGTGGCTACCGCATATACTCTTTTTGCACCAGCCTCTTTTGATAATTTGATCGCATTCGCCATTGTTCCCCCAGTGGCTATTATATCATCTGCTATAACTACATCTTTATTTTTAAGGCTTAATTTACCTGACATTGTTATTTCCCCAGTTTTAACGTTTCTTTCTTTTTCAAAATAATCGACAGGAACATCTTTACCAAAATGTTTTGCGAAGGCTTTTGATCTTTCAACAGCTCCTTTATCTGGTGCAACTACAACAATATCTGAAGCTCCTAAAGATTTTATATAATCAGACAGTATCTTCATTGAATCAATATTTATTGCTTTACATGTACATTCATCTATAATATTCGGAGCATGAACATCTACACTATAAAACTCATCTATGCCTAATTTATTAATGATACGCATAACTACATTAGCAAATTGACATTCTCCAGGCCTAAATATTTTATCTTGACGTGCATAAGCAAGATAGGGAACAACAACAATAATTTTTGCTGCACCCATACGCTTTACAGAATCAATCATCATAAAAAGTTCAAATAATCGGGAATTTTGATTTCCACTCGAGTTTGAACCCGTAGATTGAACAATTATTACTTCCTTATCTTGTATATAGGTCTCATCATCAATATTAATTCTTAAATAGTTTTCACCATCTGGAAATCTTTTAAATTCTGTATTTATTGATTCAATTTGTAACTCTTGTGCAATTTTTATACCAAGTATTTGCGATGCTGGTCCAACTATTAAAATCTTTTCCATTTTTAGCCTACTTCTTAAATTTAATTAATTAAAACTTAATTATTATTTTATAAATTATTTCATCTCTTATATTTTTTTTAAAAACTCCTTAGAAATCTCAAAAATTTCTTCTCTATGCCCTTTGAAGGAATGCCCCCCTGTATCGAATTTAAAAACATTCTCTTCATTTAACCCCAGATGTTCTTTAATTTGATTTATGTTGTTAAATGGAATTCTATTATCATCTTTACAATGAGCTAATAAGATTCTCTTATTATTAGCGGGATCATTTCGTAAGAAATATTTAGGGCTGATTTTTACGATATCCTCTTCAGGAAATCTTACCATTGTTGTATGATAATCATACCTAGTACAAAGAGCAATTAAAGCTTTAACACGATTATCTATAAAACCATGAGTCAATATAATCGCACCTCCTAAACTTCTTCCGAATAAAAAAATTTTCTCATTAAGTAGTCTTTGTGATTGATTTTTAATTATCCAATCAATTACAATTTGAATATCCGAAAAGATTTTTGTCACCATCTTGTCCCATCTAGATCCTGTTTGTTTTTTGGTTTCTCCATGAGCTCGATAATCATATGAAAAAACATAAAATCCTGTATTAGCAAATTTTTCACAGAAAAATTTTACGAAATAGCTATCTCGATGGTCCAGTAATCCTGCTAAGTTTATTAAAAATGGTGCTTTTTTAGGAGTTTCTGAAGTATAATAAAGTGACCCCTTCAAATTTATATTATCTTCTTTTATTGGAACATCAAAATTTTCGATCTCTAAATTATTCATACTAAATTTAAATAAGGTTTATTATTTTTATACTTTTTAATTAAACCCTTTGTAGTTTTTATAGCTAACTCTCAACTATGTTTATCTTGATCAGGTAAATCCTTGAGTTTTAAATCAAAGTCTTATGATTTCAAATTTTCTGCGAATTTTATACGTTTTCCTTCAATTAATAAGGTAATTTAACTTCCAGTAGCAACTGTAGCTCAACAGTCTTTCTAAGTGAAATATACGTTAAAAGTTGATGGCTTTCCCCATTTTTTAGGTTTATGGAATAAATTAACTATAGACTCATTAAAATCTTTAATTTCTTTATCCACTATTTCTCGTTGGAGTTGCTTAATGAACTCACAAAATTGTCGTCTTCCTTTAGCAAATCATTTCGTCTCCTTCAAATGCTTTAATACATGATTCTCAAAAGTTTCTTTTCTTGGAATCTCATCTGGGTTTTTATTATATCTCTTAATAATTTCCACAATTTCTTCATTCAACTCATTATGTTCAGGAATACATGAACTTTTGTTTAAAAATTCTTCTCCGTGTCGTAAAGCTGCTAAATTTTCAGTAATTTTTATTAATTCAGAAGCAATTATTCCGTTAAGATAAATAACATCTGATATCATATTTTTTAAGTAGAGCAAAATTTTTAACTGGTCTGACATAAACTTAGAAATTTTCTCTAGATTTAATTTTTTTTTGAAAAATTAAAGAACTAAAATTAATTAATCTAAAGAGAGGAAAACGATTTAAAAAATTAATTAGAAATAAAAGGTGAAATTTATAGCTAGATAAATTAATACTCCACTAATTATAGCTAATAATATTCCCATTCTTATTAAAAACGTTTTTTTCAGTTCTGGTGTGAAAACATCTTTTGGAAAGTTCTTTAAATTATTCAAATATTTTAAGATTAAATTAGAATCATCATGTTTCATAGTTATTGGTATTCGATAAGATAAAGAAGGTGTAGTAAATTCCACAACATCAATTGGTAGACATATATAAAGAAAAATGAAAATTATCACCATTACCATGAAAATAGTACTAATTACATTATCTAACATTAATGTTGGAGTATCTGCTAAAATCCATCCTCCCACTTGTTGAATCATTAAAAAGATTAGCAATCCTAATGATCCTATTATATCAAAAAAATCTAATCTTCTGAACCATTTTTTAACTTTAACAGAATTAGTTTTAAAAGCAGAGGTATAATGAAACTTATAGCCAAAATTCCTCTTATAACTAAAAACTTTAGTTTGAGGATTAAAATAAAAAAGATCTCCCCCCCTTTTACTAAAATCATAATTAACAGCTTTGATTATCAACATAAAACCATAGATTAACGATATCCACCACACTATATGGCCGAATAAAACCATTTGAGTTAGCATTATAATAGCACTTATTATTAGAAAGATTCCAAAGATCAAGGTTAACAAATGAAAATGTGTATTACCAACTTCGGAAAAAAGATCGCTTTCTCTTTTTAATGAACTGTTAGAACTCTCATGATTAACTCGTTCATTAATCTCACACCCTAATACGTTAGCTATATCTTTTGTTATCTCTGGCTGATTTCTTAATCTAACAGGAGAAAACCACATTTCGTATAACCTTTGCTCTGTTGCTATTTCAAAAAAATTTTGAGGTAGCATTACAAGAATTAACAATACAATTATTTCGATAATAGATGTTATCGTAAATGTTATTGATAAGACATATTCAGGAGCGGCTCTTTCAGCTTCGAATAGGGGAATAGCAGTCATTAATTGTAAGACGATAAAAGGCATTAATAGTATAACCCAAGCTAATTTTGGACCAAGATGATTGTTTTGATATCTCACACCTTCAATATCCTTCTTAGGGATTTCAGTTAACCAAGGGAAACCAGGTCTTAGCTCATAAAAAAAGTAAAAGTTCTCCGACTGAGAAAAAGTTCCTCGAAATGGACTTAGAAGAAAATATACCAAAAGGCTAAGGCCAATTCCTAAAGCAGGTAAACCGCTTACATAGAAAAATGAGGGACCACCTAGAACTACAGCACTACCATATTTAACCTCGTGTCCCACATCTAATCCAAAAATTAACAGGCTAAATAAACCTATTTGTATCAATAATCCTGCTGCTATTAACCTTATAATAGATAGAGAGGTAAATTTAATATACATATTAACAGGTTCTCTTAAATTACGTAAAGTTTTAACTGTTATTGAATTTTCACGTAAATAGTAAGGTGCAATAAAATATTTTGAAGCGATTATCATTCCAATAACAATGATTAATACATCAGCTAACAGTGAAATATTTATACCATCTAGGGTAATATCAAAATCAAATCCCGTTAACAGGAATAAAAAACCTAATAAAATTAAGACGCTCCCTATAAACAAGAATAGTAATCGTAAAATTCGCTTTTTAGGATGCGTTCTCTTTAGATTTTCGATCTCTTCATCGTTTAAACTATTCATCTCTTTTCCAGCTTTTCAATTAATTTCTAATAATATAACTTTAATTTTTATCTATAAAAAAATTTCAACTTTATGTCGATTGATTTTTAATTTAATAAACTTTAATTTTAATTAAAAATGGATTATAAAGATTTTCATAATGGTTTATTCTCTTTAGTATTGCTAATATTAACTTTTTCATTAACCTTTATGATAGGTTCAATAGTTTTGAAGCCTTTCATTTCTCTAGAACCACTTGAACGTGATTTCATAATAGTTTTAAGTATTATTAACATCTTGTTTAGCTTATATTACCTTATAGAAGTACTGAGATTAGAAAAGATCTTTGTCTTAGAAGAAAAGTATATTAAAAAGTTTGCAAAGAGAATCGGTATAATTTCACTACTCTTTTTACCTCAAATCTTTATGTTTATTTCATTACTATTTAGAAATTTACACAATTTACAAATTATGATGATATCTCTTACAATTTTTATTCAAGTGTTATTAGTTGGTGTTATTTTTAAAGAAGTATATGATTTACTTTATCTGGAAGAAGCTGAAAGAAAGTTAGAATTAGAAAAAAATCGTAAACTTTATTTGGATAAAGAAAGATAAGGTGCTATGCTTCTCTTTAAATAATAATAATGTTTTGTTTAAACACAATTATTATTGCTTAGCAAGCTTTTCAATAGCAGTTTCTATCATTTTAAGTTTAGTTGAATACTTTTCCATTAGATCCGCGTATTTATCAATGTCAATTTCATTATTTTCACGTAATACCTTTAATTCATTTACGGTTCTAACGATCCCTGCTTTTTTATCGATTAACTTTTCCTTTTTACTATAGGGTATCTTTTGTTCTAATTTCTTTTTTTGAAAGGATTTAAATCTCTTAATATTCAAATCTTTTGGAACAAATCTCGTTAGATATATTGTCGTTTTTGGAACAAAAGGAGCTAAGTTTTCTGGGATGATAATGATTGGTTCCGGATCTTGAATTTTTTTTATCTCTTCATACTCTAAGGTTTCCACTTTATTTTCTTTCAATAAATCTTTAACGATTGATAAATTTACTTTTAAGTTATCTCGTTCATCATTTGTTAAATTTGGGATATTTTCTAACATATCATTCCAGATTTCTTGAGCTTTGATATAATAAAAATTTGCTTTTTGTTCTAATTTGCTTATTTTATCTTTATTGATAGTAGTAATAGATGATTCTAAAGAAGCACGAGCTTTAAGATGACAAGCTTTGCCCATATCGAAATGAAATTGTGCTCTTAACTGTTGTTTTTTCTTTTCTTCATGCTTTTTTAAATAAAACAACCTTTTAGATAATACACTTAGTCCGGCATATAATTTTGAAGAAAAATATAAGTTCTTATTGCTTTCTTCTCTTAAAGCAGCAATACTCTGAGCTAAGACTCTTGATTCTTCAGAATTCAATTCTAGATTTTCTGGATCTAACGCAATACCAATATCGTGTTGATTAATCACAGCTGCGCTGAAATACGCAGCAGTTTTATAATTCTTGCTACATTCAACCATTGCAATAATAGCGTTTTCCCAATCTTCTTCCTCTTCAAAATTTTCAGATAGTTGAGCATGAGCTCTAGCCATTACCCATAAGGAGTGTGCACACTCAAACATTAAATCTTTTATTTCAATTTCTCTATTATTATCTTGAGGATCTTGAAAAGTTGAGGTAATATCTAAATCTTTTAAAATCTTGATTTGATCTTCATTTTTATAATTAATATTTAGAATTTTTGTATATTCTAAAATAAGATTTAGATCATCTAAACTAAAATTTTCTTCTTCTTTTTCTAAAGCATCTTCTAACTTTTTTATTTTAAAATGCAGATATCTAATTCTTCTGAGGGTTTCCTCATCAAAAATCATTTAAAATCAGCTAAAATAATGTGTTTTTTGTTAAATAGAAGTTAATTAAAATAATTTATTCATCATTTTAAAACTAATCTATAAAAATATTTAATTTAAAACCAAGTTATAAAATTCTTAATAGAAAATGTTTGAAATTTCATGAAAAAAAGCAGAATTTTTGTTTTTGAATTTGTTTCGGGTGGTGGTTTCAACAAAATTGAGATTCCTCCTTCTTTATTTTGTGAGGGTTTTGCTATGCTTAAATCCATAATCACTGATTTTAATGAGATAGGGTTCGAAGTTAATACTTTATTGGATTATAGGATTAATTGGCTTACTCAATACTTAAAAACGAATTATATAGTACAGGTGGATAAAGATGTTTATTATACTAAAAAATTTGAAGAGGTATTAAAAGATTGTGAATACTGTTTCATCATTGCTCCTGAATTTTCCAATATCCTCTTCAATCTTACTAAAATAGCAAAGGATATGAATAAAAAGATATTAAGTGTTGATTTAAAAGGAATAAAACTCGGGTCCTCTAAAATAAAAACTTATGAATTTTTTAAAACATCTAACGTTAACACCCCTGTTACTTTTTTAATTCCAAAAACAGAAAGTAATTTTGATTTTGAGTTTATTTTTCATAAATTTAATGAAATTAATAAACCAATAATAATTAAGCCTGATGATGGAGTAGGAGCAGAATCTATTTACTATATTGAAAAAAAGGATCACCTTATTAAATTTTCTCGGAATTGGAATAAATATCTTGATATAAACAGAAATTACATTATTCAAGAGTTTATAAGGGGTGAAGATTTAAGTTTATCCCTAATTCGGACTAGAAATGATAGGTATTTGCTATCAGATGAATATATTTTAGGTATTAATGCCCAACTCATTAATATCAACAAGTTGAAAAATGAATGGCAATACTTAGGAGGATATACTCCAATAGAAAATCACAAACAAATTAAAGAGCTTATACTGCCCCTATTAAAAAAGTTAGATTTAACGGCATTTCACGGATATTTTGGAATAGATTTTATAAAAAGCACGAATAATAATATTCATTTTATAGAGATAAACCCCCGTTTAACGACTTCTTATGTCGGAATTAGAAACACTCTTAATTTAAACCCAGTTGAATTAATATTAAATCCAGGCAATAAAATTTTTAAACAGAATGAAATTGATCCCCATTCTCTTTCAAAATTTTTTCATTTAGAATTAAAATATCATGGTAATTATAATACTGAAGAAATTTGTTATCAAATTGTTCCTAAATTAATTAAAGCTATTCCCGAAATAGTGACTCCTCCAATTACTTTCACTGAAGATACTAAACAGGTTCCTAACACTTTCTTCTGCTTTATTGCTACAAACACTAAAGATTCAAATTCTACTACCAAAAGGATAAATCAAATTTTCAAAACGTTTAAGAACTATGATTTCTTTGTTTAAATCGCAATCAATAAAATAATTGAGAATCCTCCATAATGTAATAACAGGGATATAATTAGAGCGTTTTCAATTTTTAAGAATTTATTCACAATTAAATTATAAGTTAATAACCATAACGACCATACCTGTAGTAATATCATTGCTATATTATCAATTATTCCGATTAATGAATACTCTAAACTACCAGATGTGAGAAAAAAAAAATGAATAATCAAATAGAGTATCATTGGAAAAAAAATAATCGGAAATGAAATTAAAATTGGCAGGGAATTTTCTTTTTTCTTATAAATTAAGCGACAGATGCCCTCAATTAAGAAAAAATAAATAAAAACATTTAAGATAAAGAAAAAACCATATATATTTACCATCTGCTGTTCTAAAATTGGTAGAGATTCTCCAAAAAATAGAAAAAGAGGGAATTGTCTATTAAAACTACAAAATATAGCACCAATTGTGAGAATAATGACCGAGATGATAATTTTATTTATAGTTTTAGTACTAGAAGCTATAATCAACCTTGATGGTGTCAATCGCATTAAAGTTTTTAATATTGGTGAATTAAATTCTCTTTTTGAAAAATCAGGTGTAATTATAGAATCAATATTATTCTTTAATGAATTATATGCAAGAATCCCTAAATCAGTTAAATAATATTTTTTATCTTCTTTTTGTTCAATTAACTGAGATAATGTCTCTAAATGATGATAAATAGTACCTGTACTCACCTTTAATTCCTTTTTTAGAGTAGTAAATGAAGAAAAATCATTATCACCAATCATTTTAATTATCTTTCTTCTAAGTTCGTGTCCTAAAGCATAATAGAAGCTTCCCTCAACATCTTGAGATTTGTCCCGGTTTGAATTTTTTTCTTTTTCACTAATTTTTTATTCCCTTCCTAATTTTTGCTGTTGAGACAATAGAATATTTATTATGTCGAAGAAAACTAAGAGAGAGCCTATAATAGAGAAGTAAAACCCAATATCCGCAGAGGGGATATATATTAATTGAAGAGGGATAATATTAAAGATAAATATTAAAAAAAACCCTAATCCAATAAAATTGATAATTACCGAACTGATTTTATAGTCTATGTTATAAGTTACTAAAAGTGTTCCAAATAAACAAATAATACCACATATCAGTGGAAATAGATATAAAAATGAATCTCCTAATGCTACCGCAGTTGTTATGAGGTAAATGTTTAATAAAGATAATTCTGAGAACCATGATAAAAACTCAGAAATAATCAAGAAAATAGATCCTACTAATCCCAAAATTCTAAAATCTAAATATTTCTTTAAATTCATAAAATACCTTAATTTATTGAGAAATTTTTTATATATAAAGATTCAAATAGTATAAAATAAAATAATAATATTAATTTATTTTTTAATTTATATTACAAAAAATTAATACGAGCTTTATCAAGGATTAACAATGTCGTCAGAAAACGAAGAAGATATCGATATGGATTCTATTCATCTTTTTGATTATTTAAAAAAAGAAATTCCCGTCGAAGATATTAGAGATTATGCCTCTCCTCATCGTATAATTAGTATAGATTTTGTTAAAGGCTTCGCTATCGTATTTATTATATTAGCTCATACTGCAGATGCTTGGTTTGACTTAGAATGGAGATATATATATGGAATAGTATATGCCTTACTCGATATTTTAGGGCCTTCATTATTTGTATTTCTTTCTGCGCTTAGTGTAATTTTTAGTGTTAAGAGAAAGCAAGGAGTAATTCCTGATAAGGTGATAAGAAGTAGAATTATTACACGTGGTTTAGTAATAATTGCTATCGGATTTTTATTTAATATTATTGGTACCAATCTCTCACAATTTTCAATCTGGGGATGGAATATTTTAATGTTCATAGGTTTTTCACAAATAGTTTCTCTTTATGCTTTAAAACTTGGTAAAATGGCTCGTATTATTATTGGATGTTTTATTATTTTTTCGTCCGATACTTTAACAGGTATTCTTTCCACAGGAAAAGCTGATGGAAATCTAATATTATCATTTTTACACTATATCTTTATTTCACCAGTCCCTATGACTCCATTTCTCCCTTGGGTATCAATTTGTTTTATTTCAACTATTTTCGGGGAATATTTATATGAAGCAATGATAGATGGATCAAAACAAGCTTATACAATGTTATTTCGAATTTTTTTATTATGGGGGATCTTCTTTATGGTTTTTGGTATAGTTCTAGGATTTAAATTACAAACTCCTGCTACTTTATCAGTTTTTGATTATCCTCATTTAAATTTATTAGAAATTGCGAATTCCCAAAATATTACAGATTTTAGATTTCCCGGAATGCCTGATTTTTTAATTAGGGGTAGAGCATCATGTATGTGGTATGATTTAGGCGCAGCACTTGTTATAATAGCGGTTAGCTTTTATTTTATAGACATAAAAGGTAAAAATAACAATTTTATAAGTATGTTAAAGTATTATGGAAAAGTATCATTAAGTCTCTTTTTAGTTCATTATGTATTTTTACCTTTGTTTGTAAGGCAATTTAATATAGCAATTCTTCCATTTATATGGTTATCATTCGTAGGATTCATGGGCTTCCTAATGTATGTATGGATTGAATTCGCAAATGGTGTAGGATCTCCGGAGTGGATTATGGTACAAATTGGCCGCATTGGACAGAAGACTGGAAAAACTGTGAAAAAAGAGATCCATATTATTGAAGAAGAAATTAAAGAAATTACAAAAAAGTTGAAAAAGGAAGAAGAGAAAAAAAGATAACCCAATTTTAGATAAGAACTCTATTCATTTTATTTTTATAAGATACATATAGCTCAATTAATAAGATTTAAAATTTTTTCCTAAAATTCTTTCTTAAATAAAATCATTCTTGCTTATAATACCACTTTATTCTAAACATATAAATATCTGTAAGATAATATTGAATATATAAAGCGAGTAATTTCATAATTAATTAAAATAAATATATAGAGGTTTTTAAGATTTCAAATTCTTATAAATTTAAAATAACTCTCTTTGGTAGTGGTGGCGTGGGAAAAACCTCATTACTTATAAGATACATAAAAGATTATTTTAATCCTGATTTGAAACAAACAATTGGATCAAATTTTTTAATTAAAGACGTAGAACTCGAGAATGCAAATGTCAGGCTTTTATTATGGGATATTGGAGGCCAGGAGCAATTTCATAAATTACGAACCATCTATTTTAAAGGAAGTAATGGTGCCTTAGGTGTTTATGATGTTACTAGTGCGCCTTCTTTGTTAAAATTACCTGGTTGGGTTAGTAGCATAAAGAAATCAGTTAAAAAATCGATACCAATGCTGATTTTAGGGAATAAAATAGACTTAAAACGCCAAGTAGATAAAGAGGAAGCTGATGACTTAGCACGAAGATTAAATTGCGAATATTTAGAAACCTCTGCGAAAACGGGAGAAAATGTTGAATTAGCATTTCAAAAAATTGCTAGAGCTTGCTTAGAAAGTATAGGTGAGTACAAAACCGCTTCTGATTAATCTAAAATAATTTATTTTTAAATACTTCTTTAAGTTATAATAATCTCAAATTTCTCCAATTCTTTGATTAATTCTTCGACGTTAATAAATCTGATTGCATTGATTCCTAATTCTCGAGCAGAGCGCACATTATTCAATCCATCATCTATGAATAAGATCTGTTCTGGTCTACACCCTGCTTTTTTTATTGCTAATTCAAATATTTTTGGATCGGGTTTGGTTATATGAATTTCATGAGATAAAATAAATTCATCGAAAAGTTCCCAAATATCCCAATTTTGCTTTTTCAAGAACGTCCAATGGCTTGAATTGATATTCGATATGCAAACAAATTTAACTTTATTATTTTTTCTTATTTTTTTTATTAGTTCAACCATCTCTAAGTTAAGACCTGAAATGATACTATTAAATGCATCAAAAAATTCAGACTGATTCAACATACAAACCTGAAGTAGTTCACAGGCTTGTTTATAAAATTCTTCATCTGTAATTTTCCCTTGATGATAAGTATCTGACTGACGAAAAAATTCTAACATTATTGGAGTTTTGGGTTTGTTTAAAGGTGAAGGAGTAATTACTTCATTAAAAAATCTACTGAAATCTAAATCAACAATAACATCTCCGAGATCAAAGATTATGCTTTTTATTGCCATCTTTCTCCTCCTTTAAATTACTTTCTAAAATAAATTTTTGTCGAATACCTTCTAAATGGTTTAGGTAATTTGTACTTAGGAAACCCTCTAGTTTCCTCTTCAAGCATCTCTAAAAGTTCACTTATTTTAATATTATTGTATTGCTTTGATGTTGCTTTTTTAGGTCCAAAAGGTTTACCGATTAATCTTTTTCTTACTGAAATAGTTTGATTCTCTTCTTCATTCTTTCCAATTACAACTGTATAGGGTATCCATTCAATTTCTGATTGTCTGATCTTTTTACCCAACTTTTCATCTCTGTCGTCAAAATCTGCTCTATAGGATTCTTTGCTGATCAATTCTAGAATCTTTTCAGCATACTCATTTTGCTTTTCACTAATTGCAATTATTCTAACTTGAATAGGAGATATCCATGTTTTAAAACCTGGAATTATCCTATCTTTTTCCCTAACTGCAGTTTCAATTAATCCCCATAACACTCTTTCTAATCCTCCTGTTGGGGAATTATGCAATATTATTGGATACTTCTGCTTCCCATCCAAATCAGTAAAATGAATGTTGTATTTTTGTCTTTTTTTACCATCATTATCTACCATATATTCTAAAGAGCTTTCCACATCAATTTGATTAGTAGAAAGTGTGGCGCTTTTATTTTGAGCAGATAGTACATTTCTTTCAAATTTTAATATATAATAATAATATCTATCTTCCCACAATTCAACTAAGGCAGGATGCTTTTCAGATTTCATCAGATCAAAAAGCCAATTCTTATTTTCTTTATAGAATTCTTGCGTTGCTCGAAAAATCACATAAGATTTAATACCCAGTTCTTCTAATAAGTTTTTAATAAGAAAATATTGTTTCTTGAATTCTTCTATTGAAGATTCTAAATCTTTACATAATGTATGCATGTCTGGCATTACAAATCCCCGTAATCTTCTTAAACCCGTCAACTCACCTTCTTGTTCTCTTCGAAAATCGAATTGTTCCCATTCATATACTCTTAAGGGAAAATATTGTGGTCTTAAATTCATGCTGCTGAATAGATCGAATAATAAAAAATCTGAAGCATATCTCAATAAATACCTATCCCCACCCGATTCAACCCAATAACTCCTTGCAGGGAAACGAGCAGTTTGTGCAGTCAACTTTTTATTTTTTACAGTATACATAATTGGAGTGTCAATAAGAACTGCACCATAATCAATTATCCTATCTTCTATATAATTTTTGATAAGATTCTTCATAATTACTCCTTTTGTATACCATCTTAAATTACCTGCATCTGTATTAGGATCAAAATCAACTAATTCGAACTCTTTCATGACTTTTAGATGAGCAGGCTCAATTGCTTTGTCTACTCTCCTAGGACCTAATTCTGAATCCAGAAATAAATAAAAATCTTCATCAACTATATTTTTAAGAGGTTTAATTTTATTATCTTTATCCAATACTATGTCTAATTCTTCACCTGAAGGGGTAAGTATCTTAAATATAGCATTCTTAACCTGCTCTTCAGGTTGAATAGCTAACTTTACATCTCTATACATTTCTGCTACTTCATGACCAATACAATTGATTTTAAATGATTTGTACCAACCAAAAGGAGAAAATTTTGCTTCAATCCCTTTTTCTTCTAAGATTTTAGCGATTTTAGGACAAACTTCCATAGCAGTAGATTCATTACTAAGAAATTTACTTAAATGTGCCCAGGGATAGACAAGTACCTTATCAACTTGATACATATCCCTTGCTTTTATAAGATCATGTACTTTTCGTATTTTACCTTTTATTATTCCTTTCTCGACTTTTGCATTATATTTTCTTATTTCTTCGTTTTTTTGGCTAACGGTTTCGGGGAAACTTGTTATCTGAATAATTGCTTCATCTATAACTTGAGCTCCTTGCTTTGCAATTAAATCTGTATCATATGTATCTTGATCTTCTATAGATACATAGGCTACTAAAACTAATCCATCCATTTTAATAACATTTTCTGGAAAATCTTGTGGGTTGGCTGTAGCTTCCTTATTTTTAACAACCTCCACGCCTTCTGAATGAATTAACAAAATTTTCATAGTAATCTCTAAATTTTATTTTTCTAAACCTTCTCTAATAAAAAATCCTAAATACTTTTGATAATTAATTATATTTTAAATTCAAATTAATTATTACTAAAATATTTATCGATTAGAATGAGTCTTAAAAATATTTTCTCAGAATTAACTGAGGGATTAGATAAATTAGATCAAGATAGAGAGAAAATATTAAAAATTTCACGTGGTATAGTTCGAGATTGTAGTGTAGCGATTAAAAACACGCATAGAAAAGAATTTGAACAATATCAAGAAAAAATAAAAAACATAAAAACAAATCATGAAAAACTCCTAATATTAATAAATGAAAATCCCGGCACTTTTTTTAAATTCTTAAAAACCCCAGAACAAGAATATGTCGAAGCGGTTGTTTTTTACTCTCTAATATTAAATAAGGAAATTCCCACAGCTCATGAATTAAACGTATATCCCTTACATTACCTTCTAGGAATAGCTGATGTTATTGGGGAACTTCGAAGGTATGCATTAGATAATATTAGAAATTCTCAAATTGATGATCTTAATCATATTTTAGAAAATATGGATGAGATCTATTCTGAATTATTTTCGATAGATTATCCTTCTGGATTAACGCAAGATCTAAGACATAAAACAGATCAAGCAAGAGTTATTATTGAAAAAACAAGAGGAGATATATCCATCTCTTTGCAGATGAATGATTTAAAAAAATGCATTCAAAATAGGGTTAAATAAAATTAAAAAATCTGAAATTACTTTAAAATCAGAATTATAATGCCTTTTGATGTTGAAAAAATAAAAAGAGAAAGTAAAACCGACTATGAAAAAGCTTGGTTGAACACAAAGGAGCTTCTTTTACTTAAAGGAAAATATTTCAATCTCGAAAATAAAGGAAAATCGCATATAGTAAACAATTTTATTAATGATATAAGGAAGAGAATAATTTCTCTTGGATTTGAGGAAATAATTCTTCCGATGATAGTTGAAGAAAACGAAGTATATAAACAATATGGTCCAGAAGCTGCAGTAATTCTTGACAGATTATTCTATTTAGCAGGGCTGCCGCGTCCTGATATTGGAATCTCTAATGAAAAAATTCAAAACATCCTAGAAATTTTACCAAATTTCAATAATATCGACGGGTTAAAAAAAATCTTTAGAGAATACAAAAAAGGAGAGATAGAATCTGATGATTTAATTGATACATTTATCAAGGAATTAGGAATGAATGAAACAAAAGCTTCAGAAATAATTGATAAAATTTTTCCAGAATTAAAACAATTAAAACCTATTCCCACGAAATCAACTCTACGAAGTCATACAACTGCGTTATGGTTTAAAGTATTAGGTGAGTTAGTAAAAAAGAGTAAATTACCATTACAATATTTCACTATTGGTCAAAAATTTAGAAGAGAACAAAAAATTGATGCTACTCACTTATTTGTTTCTAATACATTATCTTTAGTAATTATGGCAGAGAAAATATCTTTAGAAGATTGCCAAAACATTAGTTCATTGATCTGTGAACAAATTGGGTTTAAAAATAGTAGGACCGAAATTAAAAGAGCTACTTCAAAATATTATGCCCCTCAAACCGAATTTGAAATATTCGTGGAACATCCAAAAACAGGCGAATGGATTGAAATTGGAGATGGAGGATTCTATAGCCCTGTGAGCCTAGCTCAATATGATATACGATATCCTGTATTTAATATTGGATTCGGAGTAGAAAGGATCTGTATGATCAAAACCCAAATAGAAGATATACGTAAATTAATTTATCCCTATTTTTATGAAGAAATTTCATTTTCCGATGTAGAGATTAGTAAAGCTTTAAGATACAAAAATATTCCCTTTACAGATACAGGAATTGAAATTAAAAACGCTATAATTAAAATTGCGTTAAATAATAAAGATAAAATATCTCCTATTGAGCTGAAAGTATGGGAAGGAAAAATTAATGAAAAACAAATCGCAGTTTTTATCTGGGAAAGAGATAGTAATGTTAAACTATTGGGACCCGCTGCCTTGAATAAAATATGCATTAAAGATGGTAATATTTTAGGCCTTCCTTCTGGCGATTTTCCTGAAGATGCAGTTGATTCTAACAAAAGTTATTTAGAGGGAATTGCTTCAGAAATGGCGTATATAATAGAAAATATGGTAAACCAAAATAAGGAATCATATGAACATAGAGTAAAAATGGTATATCGTGCTTCAGAAATAAATTTAGAAGTAGATGATATAATATTAGAATATATTCATTCCAAACAAAAAAAAATTGATGTAAGAGGACCAGTATTTCTCGGTCTTTCATTTAAAACAATTAACTAAAAATCTAAAAATTTTGATGAGTAGTAATGAAAAAAAAGGTTCTAATTGCAGGTACCTTTGATTTGATTCACCCGGGGCATATTTTTTTAATAAATGAAGCAGCTAAAATGGGAGATGTTTATGTGGTAGTTGCTACAGATAGAAATCGAGAAAAATATTCAGGAGAAACCCCAATTATCCCTGAGGCGCAAAGATTAGAAGTAGTTAAGAATATTAAAAATGTAAAAAGCGCTAGATTAGGAAGAAGTGATAATGATACACTTAAGACTGTAGAAGAAATTAATCCTGATATTATTTTATTAGGGCCCGATCAAAAATATGATATTAATACCTTAAAAGAGGGATTAGATCAAAAAGGATTAAATCGAATTGAAGTTAAAAGATTAGATTCCTATTATAATAAATATAAACTTCACTCATCAAGTTTAATTAAAAAAAAAATTATTCAGATTTGTAATAAAAAATACAAATGATAACCTAATGGATGAGAACGAAGAAATTACTCCCGAAAATTACTCCAACTGGTTTGCTCTTTACCGTCTCTGTCAATTAGTAAAGGATAGAAGATCTATTAATATTAGTAGTCTTGAATTTGGGGAGTTATTAGGTCTAAGCCAACAAACAGGTAGTAGAAAGATTAAAAGCTTGGAGGATTTAGGTTGGATTAAGAGGAAAATTGAAGGCAAAACCCAAAAAATTTCAATAACAACCCAAGGTGCCAATATTATGTTACAAATTTATAAAAAATTAAAGGAATTACTCGAATCAATCTTCGTAGTGGGGGAAGTTTCTGAGGGAATGCATGAAGGGAGTTATTATGTAGCAATTAAAGGTTATTATGATCAATTTAAGAATAAGCTAGGGTTTGAACCATATAAAGGGACCCTCAATCTAAAATTAAGCGAAACTGATATTTCTATTTTAAGAGAAAAATTAAAAAATGTATCATCTATAGTTATTGAGGGATTTAAGGACCAAAATAGAGAATATGGACCTGTAAAATGTTATGATGTATATATATCTCGCTTAGATAATAGAAAAAATCGTCATAAAGCTGCAATTCTAGATATAAAAAGAACACACCATAAAAAAAACATAATAGAAATATTAGCAAAACCGTTTTTGAGAGAACATTTCAATCTAAAAGATGGAGATAAATTAATAATTGAACTTAATATGGAAGAAGATTAATTTTAAACAAAATTTTATTTTATTCTAATCCTGCTTTATTAATAAGATCTATTTTAAGAAATATGTTTTCTATTTTAAGATTCAAAATCAATAATTATCTTTTTGATTTTTAAATATCTAAAATAGGTTGTCGAGATCACCAGAATCATAAAAATAAATAGAAATTCATTGACAAATCCATAAAAATAAGCGATAAGCATCGTGACAAACAGATAGAAGAGACGCTCTGATCTTGCCATAAGTCCAATATCAAAATCACCCTTGAAAAATACTTCTGCCCTTGCTCTTGAATAACTGATCATTATCGATGAGAAAAAAGATATAAAAATTATAATTTTCATATCAATAAAATTCCATAGTAGAAAATCCCAACAATAAATTAATAATCCTAGAAAAATGAGAAATTCACTTAATCTATCCATTAATGAATCAAAGAGCCCACCAAATAAAGTCACTTTATTTGCTAACCTTGCTATCGCTCCATCGATACCATCAAAAATTCCTACAAGAAAAATAAATAATGAAAAAAAGAATAAATTTGATACACATAAAATAGATAATAAACTTAAAATAGAAAAAAGAAGCATTATACACGTAGCGATATTAGGTGAAATGCCAATTTTGTTTAAACCTTTAGCAAGAATTGTAATAAAAGGATGGAATATTTTACGTAAGCGAAATTTTGAAGGCATTATTTTCATTCTCGCTTTGATCAATTAAAATTTGAATCCTCATTTTCTTTACTTTTTTTAAAACCTCCTAATAATGAAAAAAAACCTAGAACTATTCCTATTATCTCGAGAATTAAGATATTTAAGATAAATAAAGATAACACATCCGTTCGAATATATATTGATTGACCAACCTGCTCTGTAATTAAAATTATGTCCCAAATTCTTAACATAAACAAAGGAATAAAAATAGATAGGCCCGCAAATATACTATATATGACCAATATCCTTGTTCTTAAAAATATACCAATCAGAGCCGAAATTATGAATATAACGAAGGATGAGATCAAAAGAATTGAATTAAAATTGATAAAAAAGAGGAAATTACCCCTCGACATTGCATAGTGTTGATAAGAATCAACCATTACAGAGATGGAAAAAGATATAAGTAAAGATATAAAACTTAATGAGACAACTAATAAAATGTTACTGATACTTGAAAAATAGAAATGATATTTTATGAATTTTCTCACATTAAACTGCAGACTTATCCCACTTTTAATAAAATACTGCTTCTTAAGATTTTCTAGTGCCTCAAGAACATAACTCGGAGATTTGTTAGAAATTCTTTTAAATTTGTACAGGAGATAGTTTTTCTTTAAATCTCCTAATAATCCCCGAGCATTACTACGATTTCTTGCGGTGCTTTTGGAACCTTCAAAAAACCATATAGTTCCGCGGGAAGTATCAACAATAACTGCAATATCACTTTCACTGATATTATCTGCTTTATACCATTGTCCATTTCTAAATTTATAAGAGAAAAGATTGGAAGACATTATGTAATCTTCAAATTCTTTTTATTTTTATATAATATTTAATTATAACAATAATATAATATTTTTAATTTTACATTTTTAAATCATTTATTAAATTTAATGAAAACCTAACAAATGTGAAGATAGATGAAACTACGACTTATTCTAAGGACAACTACTAATAAGGGTAAAGATGTCTCAATAAAATTCAATATTGCTCCCAGTAAACATATTGGGTTTATTAATTTCATTAATCTGGTTTTAAAACAAAATCAACCTGTTACTATTTCATTTGAAAAAATTAGTAAATCAGGTGAAAAAGAAGAAAGCAAAATTGTAGGGACATTCAATTTTCAAGGTAAGCAAAATTCTTCTTTAACCCAACTAAATAATGAAATTGCTGAAGAAGAACGAAAAAGAAAAAAACAACACCAAAAAAGAAAACAGAAATAGCATATATGTTTTCTGAAGAAATCATTCTTCTTTCATATATTCTTAATAATATTATTAAGATAAATTGACAAATCCAAGCTTAATTAGGTTCTTACATATATTATACACTTGATCGTGCTTTAAATTCAACTCTTGAGTGATCTCGTCTATAGATTTTTTTCCATCGATTCTATAAAAAACTTTATGCGACACATCTCCTGTAAGATAATTTTTAGGATTAATATTTGTACGACATGTGAATATTGGAATCTGGTAGCAGTAATCAGGTAAATGATCTAACCGTTTTCGTTCTCTTTTTAAGGCTAATAGATCAGATTCTTCATTTAGTTTATCTTCTACATTTTTGATTAAGGTAACAACTCTTTCTTTAAACTTACCATCCTGCTCTTCTTTTTCTTCTTGTATATATTGATCAATAATAGGTTCAAATGAGTCGAATGCATCTCTTCTTCCATTCCAATTTATAATTTTATTAATGTTAAACTTCATAAGAAATGAGCGAGCTATTTTTCTTAAAGTTCGTTGCACGTTTACTCCTTTGGAATTTTCATCATAAGTTGCAAGATAGATTAGATTAGGAATGCTTTTATCTTTTAAAAATGAAAGCTTTAATTCGTTATTGGATAATTTTAACTCGCTAATTGTTCCTAAATCATCAAAAGAATCTGAAAAAGAATTTAATGCCGAAAAAAACCCAGAAACCATAATTAAATTATCTCCTTGAGTAAAAGTATTTATAGAGCTAGTAATACTTCTAACGAATAACGGCATTCCATCCTTAATAATCAAAACGTCACAAATCATTACTCAATAAAATTATATATATAATTTTAAAAACTTAAAGAAAATCCTCAATAAATATCTCAATAAAAACTAACTTCGTTAAAAGAAAAAAAAATGTAATATCGTAGTATTATCTAATTATAAAATAATATCAATAGAGTGTTATAAATTAATTATATTAGGTTAATAAGACATAATTGCATCAATTATTTATTCTTTAATATAATGATTCGAATAAAATCTCCTGGGAGAGTATGCTTATTTGGGGAACATCAAGATTATTTAGGGTATCCTATAATTGCTTTAGCAATCTCAAAATTCATTTATTTAGAAGCAGAAAAAATATCTGAATCAACATTCATAATTGATCTACCAGATATCCCTGAAATGGTAGAGATTCCTCTTAAAAATAAGGAAGTTGCCTATTATTCAAAGAGAGATTATATTAGAAGTGGCTTTAACCTCTTTATAAGAGAGGGATTTAGATTTAATAAAGGTTATAAAATTAAAATTACAGGGGATATCCCAATTAATGCTGGAGTTGCTAGTTCGTCAGCATTGCTTATTGCGTGGCTTTATTTTTTAAATTTAATAAGCAAACGAAACCTAGATCCTTATAATCTGGCAATTGAAGGTTTTAATGCTGAAGTAAAAGAATTTGCAGAAGCGGGAGGGATGATGGATCATTTTAGCTCTGTTTATGGAAACTTGATTTATTTGGAACCTAGAATTCTTAAACCTAATTTAACTACCTATGACCTTAAGCTCGATGGTTTTGTTTTAGGAAATTCATTAGAAAAAAAGGATACTGTTGAGGATTTAAATAGAGTTAAACTTCAAGCAATTAAAGCATTTAAAGAACTAAAATCCATAATGCCAAGTTTTAATCCTTTCACTAGTTCACTAAATCAATTAAGTCATTACCTACCGCATCTTAATAAAGAATCTCAAAAAAAGATAATAGGAAATATTATCAATCGAGATTTAACTTTAAAAGCAAAAACCTTAATTGAAAATAATTTTAATATACTAAAATTTAAAAAAAATAACAAACAACTAGAATTTTTCTATCGCCAACTTGGTAATTTATTAAATTTACACCATAAGCAACTAAAAGAAAATATTCAAATATCAACAGAAAAAATTGATAAAATTCTATCAAACTGTTTAGATTCTGGGGCATTTGGGGGTAAAATAAATGGTTCTGGATTTGGTGGAACTATGTTTGCTCTATTCCCTAAAAATGAAGGAATAATTAAGAAAATTATCGAAGATACTGGCGGAAAAGGTTTTATTATTAAAACTAGCAACGGAGTAGAAGTTTATTGAAAGCGATTATCTTATGTGCGGGTTATGGGAAACGTTTGCATCCTTATACAGAACATTATCAAAAAACAATGTTACCCCTCCATGGAAAGCCTTCACTTGAGTATATTATAAATGGTCTAAAAGATACTGGTTTTAAAGATTTTATAGTTGTTGTTGGATATCGTAAAGAACAAATTATTGATTATTTTGGAAGCGGAGATAAATGGAATATAAAAATTAATTATGTTTTGCAAAAGAATTTGAATGGAACTGGGGGAGCTGTATTATTATGCCAAGAATATATAACGGAACAGCATTTTTTTTTAACATGGGGCGATATTCTAGTACCTTATGAAATATATAAAAATACGTTTAATATTTTCCAAAAAGAGAAACAAGATTTTGTATTGGTTACAAATTATTCAGATGATCCTCATCATGGTGCGGCAATCTACTGTGATGGCCCTTACTGTTTGAATATCGTTGAAAAACCACCTAAAGGAAGTTCAGAATCACAACTTAATAATTGTGGAGTGTTTATTCTATCTACTAAAATTTTTGAAATATTAAAGGAATTAAAACCTTCTCGAAGGGGTGAGATAGAGCTACCTGAAGCTATTTCAATTGGTATTAAAAAAGAAAAATGGAAAGTTCGTGTTTTAAAAATGGATAAAAATCAATTTAGAGGTGATTTGGGGAACTTAGAAGTATATGAAAAATTAAAAAAGGATTCAAGGTGGCTTAAAGGATTCAAAACCTAAATTTATATGGCTTATTAATCTTATTAAGATTCTGGAGGCTCTGGAAGATCTACACTTTTAGAAGACCCTTCTGGGTGGTGAGGTTCTTGTTTAGCAGGTTCTGGATGTTTATATTCTTTTTGTCTCAAATGTCTACGATATAAAAACCCTACTGCAACTGCACCAACTGATCCAATTATAATTATCAAGAATAACCAGAATAAATCCGGTTTAGGAGGGGGAAGTTCTCCACCATTTTCCTCCCGATAACCAAAAATATTATCTTCTAAAAAGCAATTAAAAGCATCTGCGTCAATGTCAATCTCCTCAATTCCATTATTGTAAATATAATTTTCAATTATTCGAGTATTGTTACTCCCTGACCATACACCTATTCCATATTCTTCGCAATCATATATCTCATTTGCTTTAATGGTGTTATTGAGTGAAAATTGTAATTTTATCCCAATTTTGTTATCCTTCATGTAATTATTTAAGATATCATTACCATCGGAAAATAATAAATGGATCTCTTTACTTTGGGTTATACTATTATTAAATATTGTATTATTATTTGATAAATTTAAGAAAATACTCGAGTTGGTATGAATAGTATTATTCGAAATAGAATTGTCATGGGAATCTAGGAAAAATATCCCTGCTAAACTAATATCATTATTCCAGATACAACCATTTGAAACATTCTCAAATTTAATTGCAGTTTTATCCATTCCTGAACCAGAATTCATTAAAACACAATTTTTTATTTTGAAATATTTTTGAGTATTATTTATTAAAATACAATCATCTTCTATAGCTGTATTAATAATTAAGTTTTCTATTATATATGGATTACCATAAGAACCATCTCCCCCGGGACTAACTCCATTCGGCGTATTAAAATCACCATCACCATTTATAATGATAGGAAGGTGAACCGCATTTAGTTTAAGCTCTATAAAACTTTTCTCTTCAACTTCGGAGTATATAGAACTGTTGATTTCTACAAAAAATGCTAAACTAGCAAGAATATTAAATAAGGTTAATGCTAACAAATACATTTTACAAGTTCTTTTCTTCATTTTTTAAGATTTCACCTTAATGGTTTACTAAGTAACTTTTAAGTATTAAGACCTTATTAAAATTTTTTATTATAGATTGATCAATAACTATAATTCATATATTGTTACAAAATAATTATTAATGATTATGTATTAAAAATTATTTGTTGAGGTGTAATCCCATTGCAGCAAAAAAAATTGATGTATTTAACCCTAGTCCTAATATTTTTAGTATTTTTACCTTATTTTGGAACTATACAATTTTTTAAAAATGGAGGATCAAACGAAATTTATTCTCAAGAAGAAAAAATTCGTTCACTACAACTTACTCAAAACACTCCTTACATCAGATATCTTGGACCTGATAACCTTCCAATAGAAGGAATTGACCTTTTAAGTCATAATGATGAATTATTCGAGATTGATTTTAGATTGGACGATAATACTATTCATGAATGGGTACTTAGAGTCTATGCTTATCTTGATTTTGACACAGTAGATACTTTTTTAACAAATAGTGAAAATTTTCAAGATGGGACTAATTATAAACATTTCCTTCCTGGAGTGCAACCAACTCCAGAAGAACTGAATCCTGATTTACTTTTTATGGGAAGTGATTACATAAAAATTTTAGAAGACTTTGAACAATTTACTACTTCAGAAAGAGATTACACCGCAAGAAAAGAATTTCCTGGTCGCATTGATCAAAGTCTATATTTCCATGTAAAAGTACTTTATAAACAAGAAATTGTTGAATCAGATGGTTGGCATTCCTATTATTATTATCGTACTTTTTATATCTCTCGGTATTGGACACTTGATTTTAAATCCAGCACATTAAATATTATTGATGATGATATATTACCACCAACATTTTCAGAAATAAATATTTTAAATTCTCCTATTTTTGACGATTATGATGAAATTGAATTCGAGGTAATAGTTGAGGATGCCTCCGGAATAGCAGATCTTTATATCAATTTTCTAGGGTATGATTATTTTGATGAGGATGGTGATCATCAGATTTTTATTCCAAATCCTTCGTTCCCTGGAGAATATAGTTTCAATGTTATAGCTATTGATGGAGACACAGACCGTAATAATGATCAATTAAGAACAACTATTTACTCAAGTGTTGTAATTCTAGATGATGATAATAATACTCCCATTTGTGGGGATGTTTGCATTGTTAATGCTCCGATTTATGATGACTATGATCACGTAATTTTTGAATTTAACGTGGAAGATCCATCTGGGATTTCGGAATTATATATTGAATTTATGGAAAGTAAATATTATCCCAATGAAGCTGATCAAATTTTGGTACCAAATCCAAGGATTCCTGGAATATATGACTTTTCCGCAGTAGCAATTGATGCAGATTTAGATCATGAAGGAGATCAATTAAATACTACAATAAATTCAAATTTTGAGGTTTTTGATGATGATATTACTCCTCCAGAAATAATAATATGTGAAAATGAAATGGGATGGGATGTATCGATTATTGATGATGATGGTATCATAGATAGCAAAGCAACCGGTAATTATTTACTTATAGATCAATATGATAATACTTTAGCTGCAGGAATAATAGAAGAAGAAACTAATTGTCATGTTAATAAAGAGTTAATCCCCCTAAAAATAGGTACGTATACTTTAAAGATAGAAGCAAAAAATAATGATATTGAATGGCAGGGTGATGAAGAGACTTCAAACGCTACTAAAGAAGTAACAATCACTTTAGAAGATTGCTTTAATTATGTCATTCAACAAATAGAAAAACTAAAAAACTATATCGATGAAAATATATGTCATTGTTGTTGCTGCTGTTTAAAATGGTTCCTTATTAATGGATTAAATTCTGTTCAAGATTATTTACTTAATGCTTATTTACTTATTTTAAAACAGGATCCAATTAATGCTCTAAAGGATTTAGAGTCTGCAAATATATTTATTTATTGCTATAAATCTTTAGTAAATTGTTTGATGCATAAGCATTTTATTTCTTATGAAATCGGACATTTTATTATACAATCTCTACAGGATATTAGCGATAATATAATTCTTTTAATGGATTATACTTCTGATATTTAAATAGAATTCAATTAAGAGCAATATTTAAAAAAGAGATTTAATATTTTTTTTCTAAATTTTTTAAAACTTAAATACTTAAACCTCAAACATATATCATAATAGAAAATTCTAAAAAAATTATGTAAAATGGTTTAAATGAGGATACGGACTAGAAAGAATTTAGTAATAAAAAATATCATAATCGTTTTTCTATTTTCCATTCCATTTATTGGTTTTGGAACTTATGCTGGATTTGCTTTGCATATAATTGATGATCTAGCTTCCTTTACTCTGAATTTAGATCCTCCTAATACAGACTATTTTACTCCCTTATCTCAAATATTAGGAAATCAAACCTATCTTGAAGAAATGGCTCATAATTATGACTTGCAGTTAGAAAAATATCATATACCCACTAATATAAGTATTGATGTCACCTTTACAAATGATACATATAGCGAAGTCGAAACTTGGCATGGAACGGATAATGGAGCGCTTCACTTAGGTTACACCCTCGCTTCTCAATGCCTTAGGTATAAAGCAGCTTTAAATAATGGAGATGCTGACGAAATTGCTAATGCTACCCGAATGGTAAAAAAATGTGTAACTGGATTTAGTAATATGCTAGCCGCTCCAAATGGGGGAATTGGTCCAGATTATCCTGGAATGCCCGCTAGATTTGTTTCAGCACCAGAAAATAAGCAATATCATCCTTGGTTGTTTGAAGAACACCCAAGACATTTTAATGGGACGGGAGTTTATCAGAATTGGAGAGTTAGATTGCATACAAGTAGAGACGAGATTGCTGGTTATTATCTTGGATTAGCTAGTGTACTAAAGTTCATAGATCCAACTGTAAATGAAGATAGTAAGTGGTGCGTAGAAAGAATTAAATTATTGACTGAACAGTTAATTGAAGGATTTAAAAAAACAAATTGGCTTGTCTTGGGTGGAGAAGGAGAACCTGTGGGATCCGATTTAAATCCCATATTCGCAAATAGTCCTTGGCAAGTTACTTTGCTTAGAATAGGAGCGACAGCAAATCCGGATAAATATGATTCTCTTTACCATTATGCTGCAACTAAAATGATGTCCATGAGTGGATTAGGTAAGTCAGATAAAGCAAATACTGTATATGACACCTATGCTCTGGCATTTAGCATGGATGTAGTATTCTCATTGATTATTTTAGAGGATAATCCCCAATTACTACTTCATTACATAAAAAATTTTGAAAATGGGTTTTATAGTTATTTAAGGTATCATCGAAATGCATTTTTTAATATCATTCACTTAGTATTTATGACCCTGGTTTCTGATCCCACAATTTTCCAAGATCCTAATTATACGGATGAAACTATTAGGTGGGATATATTAGATCAATTATGGCGCTTTAACACCTCCGGATGGGGTAATGGGATTAGAAATTATAACTTAACTGTAAGACCAAATTCAACTCGTGCGACAAGTCTTAACCCAGAAATAGCTAGTATGGAAATTGAACCAAACAAAGCTAAATGGATGAATTTCTTCGAGAATAATTCCTATGGTACCTTGTTTTCTTGGCTCCAAGACTTAATTGATATCGATAGTCCTCTATATATACGACCGCTTACGGTTTCGGAAATGGGAGTCCATCACTTTGAATGGGAACATTCTAAATTTTATGGAACAGGCGGTGATCCAAGCGGAAATGGACTTAGACAAGTCATACCGAACTCTTATCTCGTCGTTTATTGGATGGGTCGAGCGTTTAATATTTTTTAATATTTTTACTTTAGTTTTTTAAAAGGGCAAACTTAGATTTCATTAGGATTTATTCAATTTCTTGATGCTGAAAACAAGATTGCTATTTATAATTATTAATTATAGTGCTTAGAATTATTCTTCAAATAATTCTTCATACTTTTTATCCAAAAATTTAGAAACCTTAATTAAAATTTCTTTATTGAAATTTTTAGATAATTCTTCATCATCCAGAGTAGACAAAGTTTTTAAAGTTCCATAGTCTATTCCAATAGTTTTAGGTAAATTATCTAATTCCTCTAAAGTAACACTCTTATTTTTTATCACATCTTTTATTATAGGTTCCTGGTAAAAAATTTCATTTAAAGGTTTGTTTAAAACTTCAGATATTTTAAAAGAAATTGTAAGTGAAGGATTATAACTTCCTTTTTCTAAAAAGTAGATGGTTTGGCGAGAAACCCCTACTTGGTCAGCTAAATCTTGCTGATTTAAGTTTAGCTTATCTCTTATCTCTTTAATTCTCGATTTAATTTTCATTTTAAATCTCAGATGTTTCACACCAAAATCTTAATTTCCAATGATATCCTAATGCTAATTATTGTAAAAGCGGTTTTAATTACGCTTTAAGCTAATTTAAATAAATCTTCTATTTTGCAATTCAATATTTCAGCAATTTTATAAGCTAACGCTAAACTGGGATTGTATCGCCCCTCTTCTAAATAATTAATCGTTTCTATAGGAACACCTACTTTTTCGGCTAACTGTGCTGCTGATAAATTCACCCTCTCCCTTAATTCTTGAATAGATGTTTTCAATCTTTCGCCTTCACGCATTTTTGAAAGTACGTAACTAATGAAATTGTCAAATGCTAAAGCTTCTGGTTTGAAGATTTTATCTTCTAATTCACCTGGTATTGTTGATATTTTCGTTATCATTTCATTTATTTTATTTTCAATTATGTGTGGATCTTTCATACCCGGGATATATCCCTCAGGACCAATACCTTTAGATTTAGCTCCTGAGCTAACAGCACTATGACCAGCAGTCTCAATTTTAACTGTATAGGTTTTGAACATTCGATCGAATACTCCATTTACAATATTTATGTTTTGTATTCTTTTATAGGGAATTGTAGCTCTAGTTTTTGTGTAAACGCCGTGGTTAATTATAATTTTAGTTTCTTGCACCTCATAAGAAAAATTCCGGACATAAGCGGAAAAATACCAAGTAGAAAGGACAGCTATTATTATATACGGAATTATTACAACCAGAATTGACAAAAGAATAAAAAGATCAAATCCAAAATTTGGTTCTAAGAAGTAACATACTAAAAAAAATACTGTTAATGCAGCACTAGCAGATATCAAAAAAATATTATTCTTTAAGGCTTCTTTTTTAACATAAGAGCGAGAAATTTTTCCTTCATACGCGATTTTTTCATTATTCAAAATTTTTAAACCCCTCTATGATCACAATATTAAAAATGTACATTTTTATTTACATTTTATGAACATAGATATTTAAATGTTATTAATACTGCTGTAATTGATGATTTTAGAGTTTATTAACATAATTATTTAACGTTAACTGCCCTATAAGGTAATTAGAAACTCTTAGAGACTATTAAGAATATTACTAAAAAATTATAAGTCTCATATAGAGTAATTTTTAAATGATCATAACATTTAAATAGTTTGACTAGTAAATTTAACATGGGATGATATAAAGAATTATTAGGAATCCCTAATTAGAAAAATAAATATAGTAATTTCCAAGGAGTGAGGTTCTAAAAATGTTAGAAAATAGATACAAATTAATGTTCTATTATTACTCATTTGATTATATTCCCAATCAGAAAGTAGAGGTTCGAAGAAAACTACGGTTGGCTATCAAGAACTTAGGTAATTTAAAATATAGAGAGATTCTCCCTGAAAAAACAAGAAATAGTCTAATTCTATTCAGCGAACTGTCTATTATCGCAATACATTTTATCATGGTTGTATTTAGATTCTTGGATTTCTAATTGCTTATTCAATAAATCTCCAATATAAGGAAATTAAAGAATTTAAAAAGACGAGGAATAGATATGCAAAAATCATTAGGTACTGCAAAAAGTGAGAATAATCTTAAGAAAAATTCTCGGAAAAGAAAAATCTTAATCAAAATTGCACAAGTTTTAATATTTTTTGTGCTACCCCTTATTGTATCAATTTTGGATCATTTTTTTATTTGAATCACTATCGCATAATAAATCTATTAAAAATAAATTTTAAAAAATTCAATTAAAGTGAGATTTTGATTAACGCGAATAAAGAAATTTTAGATATTGAAGAAAAATACAATAAAATCATAGAAAGTTCACTAAATTCTAAAAATTTTGCGAACAAAACTAAAAATAAGTATAGCTTATTATATGCTTTTATAGTTAATTCATTTCTTATTATCGGAGTAATTATAATAATTTGTTTGTTTACCATATACGGTGAGCTATGGCGCAACTCCCTTGTAATATTTAGTTCTATTATTATCATTTTTCTACTCATTTTTATGAAAGCATTAGATCTCCTTCAAAAGGAAATTAAACCAGATAAAAAAAAAATAATCAAAAAAGGAGATAAACAGGATTAGAATGAATAAATATAAAATGAATTGGATTAAATTTTATTTCAAATTTTTCTGTGTAATATTTATTTCTTGTCCTCTCTCTATTACCAAGATTTTCTATAAAAGGATAATATTAAAAAAAAAAATTGAAAATTAATTTAAAATGTACTAAATTATTCAATATTTAATTTTTTATGTTCATAATCTTTAGAGCTTAATAAGATAAATCCAATAAGTCCAAGGTTTGAAATGATTGCAATAAATAGAAATACTGTCAAATATGACGCTGTTAGTCTTAATATAATTCCTGTGAAAGATAATCCTAAGCTACTACCAAGGTTAGCAAATGCATTACAAATTGAATAATATGTACTATCCATTTCAGGGTGCTGTTTTGATATTTCGGTAACCACCGCAGCATAACTGGAATGGCGCCATCCGACTGCCAATCCCACAATAGTCGAGATGAATAATAAAATTTGCCATGTTGTAGGTATCAACATTAATAGTAATGAAGCAGTAGTTATAATATAAGCTAAATAAACGCTTAACTTCCTGGTAATTCGATCCGCTATTTGTCCTCCCACTATAGCTCCAATAACGATTCCAACAGAAATAATCATAGTTAAATAACCATTATATAAATATATATCGACATCACCACTTGGTAGAGACAAAGATGTACCTGTCGATGTAAGAAGTCCCATCTGAATTAACAAATAAATTGTAATAAATAAAATTACAACGGAATCTACAATTGCGGCGAATAATGAAAAAGAGTATGTTTTCAAATCTCTCTTATTATTAAACATATCTTTAAGATGTGTACCTAATTTTACTTCTGGATAAAACTTAGGCTCCTTTATTAACAAAGTTAATAAAGAACTAGCAATGGTTAGAATACCAATTACAATAAACAGTGAAGGAACACTTAAACTGCCAGAGACCACCAAAAATGCAAAAGCAGGACCTCCTGCAATAGCTCCCACTGATCTTAGACCCCAATTTAATCCAGATGCTCGCCCTAATTTTTCTTTAGGAGTAATGTCAAGAAGTAACCCATCTATAATCGTGTCACCAAAAGCTACACCCACAAATATAAGAATTCCCATAATGGTAAATATTGAAATTGCGTTTTCTGGAGTAAATAAATTAGGGGTTCCTAAGATAATCCAAATGATTCCTGAGAAGCTTACCATTGCTATAATCCATGGTCTTCTTCTACCCAATTTTTTTGAACCTACTTTATCTCCAATAATGCCAAAAAAGACTTTAAAAATCCATGGCAACATTATGATTGAACCTAAGAATGCAAGTGCTGCTGCGTCTAACACGCCAATGAATTGTATTAAATATATAGGAATTATTACGGCAAAAAGTGATTGATCGATTCCCTGAAATAAATAATTAATATTAAATATTGGAATATAATAATTCTTGAATTCAATTTTCTCCTTTTCAGTCATGATTAATTCAATTATTTTTAATTAGATTCTGTTATAGAATTATTTTAAACTTTTAAATCTTAAATAAATATATTTATTATCAATTTAAATGAAAGGAGATCTAGGTTGAAAAATAAAGTTCTAACATTTGGAGAAATAATGCTTAGGTTATCTCCTCCTTACTTTAAACGATTTATACAAGCACGATCTTTCGATGTGATCTATGGAGGAGGTGAAGCAAATGTTGCGGTTTCATTGGCAAATTTTGGGATAAACGTTGATTATCTTACCCGATTACCTATAAATGAATTAGGAGATGCATGTATTCAATATCTAAGGCAATATGGAGTAAATACTGATAAGATTATAAGAGGAGGTGATCGGATGGGTATATATTTTCTTGAAATGGGTGCTTCAGCTCGATCTAGTAAAGTCATTTATGATCGTGCGAATTCAGCAATAGCAATTGCTAAACCAGAAATGTTTAATTGGGAGCATATTTTTAAAGAAGTAAGCTGGTTTCATTTTACAGGTATTACTCCTGCTATTTCTCAAAATTTAGCCGAGATTTGTTTACAAGCTGTCAAAGTCGCGAAATCAAAAGGAATAACTGTTTCTTGTGATCTTAATTATAGAAGCAAATTATGGACATATGGTAAAACCCCCTATGAAGTGATGTCAGAATTACTTAAATATTGTGATATTGTCGTTGGTAATGAAGAAGATGCAGATAAAGTTTTAAAAATCCAAACTCCTGATACAGATGTAACTTCTGGTAAACTTGATCCAGATAAATATTTATTCGTTGTCAAAGAGATGATGAAAAAGTTCCCAAACTTAAAGATAGTTTCAATTACTCTTAGAGGTTCAATTTCTGCTAGCCATAACCAATGGGCGGGAATTTTATATGACGGTAAGAAGATGTTTATAAGTCCCCATTATGATATTTCTCATATTGTTGATAGAGTAGGAGGAGGCGATTCTTTTGTAGCTGGGTTAATTTATGGGTTTCTCAATTTCAGAGAAAATCTTCAAAAAACTTTAAATTTTGCTGTGGCAGCTTCCTGTTTAAAACATACTATCTTTGGAGATTTTAACTTAGTTTCTGTAGAAGAAGTTCTCAAGATTATGGAAGGAAACATTTCAGGGCGCGTTTCTCGATAAACTATTATAACTAGAATATCGATAAAAAATAATAACCCTTGAATTTTTTATAGATTATATTAGGTATTAATTAAAATAATTTTTAAAAGAGGGGAATTAGGATTGAAAGAATATGAAAAAATGATAATAACGGCCACCACCGCCAATTCTTGGATATATCCTGAAATAAAGAATTGGGCAGAGTCGACAGATGCATTGATAGATGATATTGTCCAATGTTATGAAGCGGGTGCTGCAATTGCGCATGTCCACTTACCAAGGGGAGAAGAAACTGATGTTGTTAAA
>Ga0209427_10000440_pt1 | contig 44137 bp, 40 predicted proteins | sample DeeMarSWOR136_30_FD_187465 | JGI IMG/M metagenome (GOLD analysis project Ga0209427, IMG submission 187465) | Marine sediment microbial communities from White Oak River estuary, North Carolina - WOR-1-36_30 (SPAdes) (version 2) | ecosystem: Environmental > Aquatic > Marine > Intertidal zone >...
CTTATCCATACTTCACACTATCTTCATCAAGATCTAAGATGGTTGAGATAACTTACCAGATAGTGTTGAGTACACTACAGACGATAGCCCTCATTGTGGGTATCACCTATTACCTGATCATCATGAGGAACTCCCAAAGAGCACAACAACTACAGCTAGAGACTAGGCAATCCCAGGCATTGATTTCGATGATGCAGTGGCAGACTTCAAAGGAAGCTTGGAGAGATCACGTAGAATGGAGTAAAATGGATTGGGAAGATTACGACGACTTCGAGGACAAGTATGGCTCAGACGTTAACCCCGAGTATTACATATTGAGGCAGATCAAGGTCGGCTACTATAATCGAATAGGTTTACTCATAAAGTATGGAGTGATAGACAAGAATTTCGCCTATGATATGGGTGGAACGGAGTACATCCAGCAATGGAATAAGTATGGAGAGATCGTCAAGATCCAGAGAGAGCTGTATGATATACCCAATTATGGCATCCACTGGGAGTACTTGTATGACGAGATGGTTAAAATAGCGAAGCAGAAAGGACATGATACAACAGTGAAGTATCATATTAGCTACACCGATGAAATAAAACAGAAGATGACCTAAACACCCCCATACTCTTTTCTTAACTTCGACCTAATTCTAGTCTTGATCCAAGATGGTTGAGATCACGTACCAGATGGTGTTGAGCACCCTACAAACTGCTGGAATCCTAATTGGCATAGTCTACTATATTATGACCATTAGAACTAACCAGAGAAATCAGGAGATTTCCCTTAAGAACCAACAATTAACACTTCAGTCGCAGGAACTCACACGTAAAGCATCAGAACAAGCATTGGAAACTAGACAAGCTCAGCTCTTTATGCCAATTTACTCAAAATTTCACGATAAGGAGTTCGTGAAGGATTTTACAAATATGATGGTGCATTGGGATTGGGATGATTTCGATGACTTCTGGGAAAAATATGGTCCTGAAGACCCTGAAACATACAGTATCATCATATCCACGATGGATTACTTCGAGGGGGTTGGAGTACTAGTTAAAAGAAACCTGATCGAGGCTTCATTTATTGACGATCTCTATTCTGGGCTTGTGATGATGTTCTGGGAAAAGATGGAGGGTTTTGTTAGAGAATACAGGTTGAGAAGGAATTATCCACAATTCGCAGAATACGTTGAGTATCTGTACAATGAAGTAAAGGCCATTGCAGTACAACAGCACCCAGAACTCAAGACCTAGACAGCCAGCATTCTCCTTTCTTTATCCTTCAGGAATCTATTTCTGAGTAGTATCTCAATTATCTAGAAAATTATTAATATCAAGTTAATGGAAGAACGTTACATCAGAAGGTATGATGTACGGAGCAGAGCCTTGCATTCCTGTACTTTGAGGAAATATCCGCCACTTGCACTATCCTTCTTATACTCCTGATATATCTATTCTACGTTAAATATCCATACGACAAAGAATCACTAGAAGATGATGATACTGAATAAGCCATCTCAATAAATTCTCTTTCTTTATCCCAACTCTTACACTCACTGGACTCTGCATCTGAGTGGTTTCAAAATAAAAAAAGGGGTCATTTTGAATCTTAGATCATTTAGACTTCAAGTATTGTTCAATGGACTTGGCAGATTCGATTATCGGCATATATTTTAACTTCAATTCTGGTCGCCAGTACATGACGCCGTTCACGATTTGGTCAGAGGTCGCCTCAACCACGGAGAATCCCTTCGTCTGCCCTCCGATTGTATGCGGTGGAAATAGGTACTCCGGATATTTTCCCGGATTCTTTTTCATCTCTTCCTGCTGCTTCACACTTTTTTCGGTGACTTTGTCCATTTCCTCTGGAGAGAACTCCCAGAACACTATATACTTCAATTCCTCTCATCTCCTGCTGGTATTGGTACTTTTAGAGCTCCCCACCTAGGAGCTGGGGTCCTATTAGATAGTAGAACCTTGAACGTCATCTGATCCTTTGGGTCTATAACGTTTTGGACAGTCTAAATGAATGTTACACGGAAACAATGATACTGTCCTCTATTCCTCTATTATGAAATCCAATATTTTATCTATAATTCACACCAATTTAGAGAATAAATAGGCTAATGAAATGAATGATAAACCTTATCAGAGTAAAAACAACAGATTGCTGTTCCCTACTTTCTTCCTAGCTTATTATGCAAACTGGTCACCAATGGTAATCTCAAGCCTACTCCTAATAGAAATTGCAGAATCATTCAACGCACCAATAGGAATAACAGGACAGATGAACACCTTCAGTTCAGCACTAGCAATATTCGCTGCAATATTCGCAGGACTACTAAGCGCAAAGTATGGACCAAGAAAACTTCTACTCACAGGACTAATCCTACACATAATATCAGGCATTGGAACTGGAGTATCCCCAAGTTTGATCACGCTGTTCCTCGCTTACTCCATGTCAGGAATCGCATTAGCAATTGTAGGGCCAATGGTTTCAACCCTAGTAGGAGAACACATACCCCTAGAAAAAAGACCAAACGCTATGAGTTGGCTGATAGTAGCCGGTACTCTGCCCTTTGTGATAGGCTCACCCATCGTCGGGTATATAGAAACTCTCGGTGGCTGGAGACTCAGTTTCTACGCCTATCACATCCCACTGGTTCTTCTCACTTTACTACTAGCATTTAGAAGCATACCTGAATCAGAAGTCAAGCCAAGAAGCGAAGTGGGACTATTTTCAGGAATCCAGGGCGTTTTAACCAACAGCTCGGCGCGGTCTTGCCTGGCAAGCATGACCCTGACCGCTGCGACCTATTACTCCATATTCGTCTACAGCGTCTCGTTCTTCAGAGTACAGTTCAATATTCCCTTATCCTGGGCCACAATCATTGTATCTGCATCGAATATCCTGTCCATTGTCGGGACTCTATCTGGAGGACGTATGGTGAACTTGTTCGGCAGAAAACCTATTGCGGTGTATGGATGTGCAATGGCTGGTCTTACCTCAATTTCATATGTCTTGGTTCCGTCGATGTGGGTTTCGCTAGGTATTGTACTCGTTGGTACTGTAATCTTTGGTTTGCTGAGTACTGCTTTCTTCAGTCTCTCTCTAGAACAGGTGCCCGAGTTTCGTGGCTCAATGATGTCATTGTTCTCTGCTTTCATGAATCTTGGCATGGTTTTGGGTGCAAGTATTGGGGGTTTCGCTTTGATTGGTGGTAAATGGGTTTTAATGGGAGTGTTTATTGGGATTCTCAGTTTATTAGGTGCAACGGTGTTGAAAAAATGGGCAGTAGACCCAGTAAAGCAAACCAATCCATAATGTTATCTTGATTTTTAAATCAACATATTATTCACACTCTAATACCCCATACTCTTTTCTTCACTTTGACCTTAATTCAAGTATGATCCAAGATGGTTGAGATCACATATCAGATGGCGTTGAGCACCCTCCAGACTGCAGGAATCCTGGTTGGCATCATATACTACATCACCATTATGAGAAACCAGAGCAGAGCAAGAGAGGCCCAGTTCCTCCTGCAGTTTAACCAGGTCTTCCAAGACAAAGAGGCGATCAGAGACTGGCATGATGTATTGGCCATGCGATTTCAGGATTACCAAGACTTCATGGAAAACTACGACTCTAAAACAAACATGGAAAGCTATCTTCAGAGAAGCAGGATCTGGAGGATGCTAAACACGTTTGGGCACATACTAAAGAGAGGGCTTGTTGACCCGAAGACAGTCTACGATGCGATATCCGGTGGCTTCATCGTGAGATTGTGGGACAACCATGGTCCCATCATCAGAGAAATCAGAAAGCATGAGAATGCACCTCTACACTTGGAAGGACTCGAATACTGCGCTGAAGCAATGAGAAATGTGGAAAAAAATAAACTTAGATAGCCTAAAACCATTCTACTCCTATTTATCCAAAATCTTATCCCCAGTTGAAGGAATTACATTCGATAATGCATATTTGAGCAGTTGACTATCGCGCAGGCCCTGAACCTTGGTTAATAATTGTGCGCGCGAATCGTAAACCGAACCAGAAAACCAGTGGAAGCCATTTAACACATAATTAATGAAAAAGCCTTCACGCGAGAAGCCTATGTAAAAAATGTTAAGGGTATTAGATTTTTGTCCGCGCTGGCAGCATATCCAAGGCGGGTGAGAAGAGCTTTTCCGTGAGGGACTGTTTCGGTTCAAGTTTGGGTTTTATCGAGTCAATTCCCAGTCCCCAGAGCATGACCATGATGTTGAAGCCTGAGAAGCCATCCTCCAAAGTCGTCGGTATCAGCTCTCTAACCTTGAATTTCATTCTCAGATAGGAAATAACATCCTCCGTGATGCTGTGCGGAAATGTCTTGCTCTTGAAGAGAACAAAAGCGGTTGCTATATCGATCGTCCTGGAGTCCAGAGACAGATTGAACTCGAGAAGATCCTTCCACTCGTCTCGGAATTTTTTCACGTTGTCCTCGGAAACGACTGAAAAGGCGCCGCACTGGGGTAGGATAAGTCGAGTGATGTCGATTATGTCAATCGGAGGATTCGAGAATCCGCCATAGTCAACGAGATCCACGAGGTTGGAGATGAGCAAGGAGATATTCCTGTTAACCTTCTCGATGCCCTCCTTAACTGAGTCCGAGAACTTCATCATCCGTTCATTGTCATAGATCAAGGGGTTCAAACCGGACATAGAGATCTCCCTAAGACCAGCGATACCATTATCGATTAACAGCGCGCCCTCCCTTCTAAAGGGAATAGTACATATTGGTACAACTCTTATTCCGAGCTCATCCCGAATATCCTTGCTGATCTCAGGAGTCGTCAAAGAACCACACCCTCCTCCCAGGGTCGAGAGAGTGAAGGCGATCTTGAACCTATCCTTGCTATGAAGTCTTTTCAGCTTCCCAAGCACGCTTGTCCTATCAGCTTTATAGGCGGACAACCCGAGAGTTCTATTTTTTCCTGCACCATACCCACCCAGCTCTTCTTCGCCAATCGTTATAGTGTGAAAATTCTTACGATCTTCAATTTTCCTTTGTTTGAAGAGCAGCTTAACTCTTTCATGGTCCTTACTGGATGTATTGATGGCGCAGAAATGGTTCTGGCTGTCTTTTCTCAGATTATCGAAGTTAATGAAAGTATCAGTAAGTATTCGTTCTCCACCCGAACCAGCAGATACGAAGAGAATACCACCCAAAAGATGTCACCATATCTAGTTCTTTAACCCCTGTACAATCGCAACCATAAGAGCGTTACGAATCAGAATAACCTACTACATATACATACACTAAGAAAATAACTAATAGAAATACCTGTTAAATATAATAAAAATAACGTATCAATACACACGATCACTGGAGATGAAAATCGTAGAGTCGAAAAGGAAGAACGCGTAGGCAGATTTATGTAAAATCCAACAATATTTCCGAGTCTTCAGAAAAAAAATCATCATGTTCACGGTGGCATCTACGCATGTGTGCCTTTAAGAACCATACTGTAAAGGAATTACATTTATCTGACTGGATCGTGCGAAAAAACGGCTAACCATTAATATAATTGTCCTAACTGATTTTTTGCACGCGATTTAGTTTTTATGTTTCTCGATGGGGATATCCCAGTATTTCCTTGTGTCACTCATCTTGCCATAGCCCAGTGCCCTGTCGCACCACGCCCAGAACCTGTTCAACTGTGGCACATTCCTGATGAACCATTTGACTATGCTGTGCTCAATGCCCTGGGGTTTGACGAAGTCGCAGCACCTCAGACATATCGAGCACCCTGTGCCCACCTCATGCCAGTAGTCGCTGCAAGCACCCTCATCATTATACCACTTCAAGGCACCTGGATTCAGGTTCGGGTACTTGGGGTTGAACGTGGTTCTGGGCCCATAGGGGACGGATTTGCTCGGGCACTCGTCAGCGCATCTACTGCATATCTCGCAGTACTCGACTATGCCTTTCGGCGCCATCTTCTCCGCCGGCTTGACGGGTAGATCTGTGAATATCTTGGCGATCCTTGTGAGCTGTCCGTACTTCCAATGGATGAGACGGCCGTTCCTGCTAAGGTGGCCGAGCCCCGCCTTGATGGCCAGAGGGACGCTGAACGCGGTGTCGTTTCCCATAGGTATCGCGTTATAGCCCAGGCCCCTGATCATCTCGGCGAGTGTGCCCGCTGTGATGTGCATTCTGGCGTAACCCATATTGCTGGTCACTTCAAGGGGAGTCGGCGCGTAGCTGTTCTCCGTGAACTCCATAGGAACCAAGATGACGATGACGTACTTGCATCTCTCTGGTATGACCGCCTTCTCGTCTGTAACGTATGGGGCGTCCACATCCTCGAAGACGATGTCCTTGTTGCTCGACCGTTTGTAGACGAACCGCTTGTCCATCATGCAGAAGCCCACATCGACCGCTCCATAATATTTCGCCGCCTTCGTGATCACCTTGTTGACTTCTTCTGGAGGAGCGTCCCAGGGCTCTATCCCAGGCGGAAGCTTCGTCCTACCCAGCGACGTCCATCGATAGTAGCCCGTGTTGAGCCCATAGGTACCATCGTGGGGGTACTCCAGTGTGCCAGCGGCGTCTTTAAACGCATAGTCCACAAGCGAGTAACCTGGCAGGCCAGCATTGATCCTCCTAGCCATTCCTTCGGGGTTGTTGTACCTAGGACCTGTCCTGTCCCTTTTAACGCCCCTTGCCTCATCGAAGTTGCCGTCGTAGCGTGGATGATAAGGGCTTATCCCGTAGTATTCGTTGAAGTCTTCGTCGATTCCCATTTTTTCACCAGTTTTCAATTACCGTTGGGATAGTGATATAAAAATCGTTGGAGCACGCATTACACCTTGAGTAGTATATCCCCTTCTCCAGTTTCGACCAAACGAAAAACTGAATCAATCGTGAATTATACCTTTTCTGCGCATACAGACAAGGACTTCTACAAAAGATTCCTTGAGGACCGGATTAGATTAAATGGCTTTTATATATTATAATCCTAGGAAAAACCGCCTTTATGGAGTTAATCAAACATGAAATATGAAAGTGTAGAATTGAATGATCAAGTTAGAAAAACACTTCCTGGAGAATTCATCCAACTAAAAGAAGGATTCGTTCATTACGAGATTGAGGGACCAGTAGAAGGGGAGGTAGTAATCTTGGTGCATGGTTTCTCAGCGCCTTCATTTGTTTGGGATCACAATTTCCCCTTTTTGGTTCGAAATGGCTGTAGGGTCTTGAGATACGACTTGTATGGTCGAGGCTATTCGGATCGCCCAGAAAGCAAATACAATATGGAATTGTATGTTCGACAACTCCACGAACTAGTACAACGACTGGGATTAACGAAAAAGAAGGTCAACCTCGTCGGCCTTTCAATGGGCGGTGGCATATGCGTAATTTTGGCGGAAAAGTACCCAAATTTGGTAAGAAGAATCTCACTAATAGATCCCATGGGTTTTTCAGTTGGTGGTCTAACCAATGAAATATTTTATCGGATGGTAAAGGTACCCGGTTTAAGTAGCTTATTGATGAAACTGTTGAGACATGATTTTTTCGTTAATAGTCAGAAAAACGATTTCGTTCAATATGAAGGGTTTGAGGAATATCTTGAAGAATACCGCAAGCAGATGTACTATAAAGGATTCCTCCGAGCCATATGGTCCACAATCCAAAATATCCCTTTCACAAACCTAAGAGAGACATACGAAATAGTGGGAAAGCGGTTGCCCATGCAACTTTTCTGGGGAGAAAAAGACCGGACCATACCCTTTCAGGCAAGTGAAAAGGTGCTTGACGCCGTACCATCGATAAAATTTTTCCCAATAAAGAACGCAGGTCATCAGCCACAATACACACATTCAAGTGAAGTTAACCCATTATTATTGGAGTTCATAATATCGGACATATAGGATTACGAGTGGAATGCCTAAATTCGTAAAATGGTATGAACACCTCTATCAAATCACTAGTACAATCTAGAACTATGCCATTCCTTCTCCTCCAAACTCTTTTCTTCACTTCGACCTCATTCTAGTCCGATCGAAAATGGTTGATCTAGTGATACTTCAGATGGTAAGAGACCTTGTGACTATCTTCGGAGTAATAGCGGGATTCACGTACTATGTGATGACGGTGAGAAACACGAACAGGACCAGAAGAACTCAACTTCTCGGTCTAATGTATACAGAAAACAGGGAAGAAGATTGGATCAGATGGAACGAACTAATGTCTATGGAGTGGAAGAACTATGACGACTTCGAGAGAAAATATGGATCAGATAACAATGCCGATTCCTACGGGAAGAGAATGTTAACATGGACCAAAATGAATGCCTTCGGTATCATGTTAAGAGACGGGGTGATCGATGTGAAAACGGCCTACGACATGTGGGACATATGGCCCATCTGGACATGGATAAAATTTGAGCCCATTTTCAGGGAACAACGGACTCGCTATAAAATGCCTTTCTTCATGAAATGGTTCGAGTATCTCTACATTGAATTAATAGAAGAAGGCAAGAGAAGGGGGCATACGATTGAAGCACCTGACAACTACATTTCATATGTACCAGACACAGACTCAACCCATCCATAGCCAAACCTTCTCTTTCCCCATCCCAATACCCTTTTCCATCTATTCAGGTAATTAGCCTTAGAATCGAGATGTCCAAACACTGGACTGAGAGGCTGTTCATAGATGAAGCCGCTCTCTTCATTGGATCCCTTGAGGGACGACTCGAGGAAGCCGTTGAGGATGTAGAGGGCCTCTTGAAAATATTCTCAGAACACGATGTCCCAGAAGGGGGGTCAGTCCTAGACCTGGCATGTGGCATAGGCCGCCATTCAGTACTATTAGCCGAAAAAGGCTACAAAACGGTGGGCGTAGACATCTCACCGACCTTAATAGCAAGGGCCAAGGAACTAGCCAATGAAAGCAATGTATCTGAACGCGTCGAATTCGTAGTGGGGGATATGAGGAAGGTCTGGGAGCTGCTGAGGGACCGTGGGGAAGGCTTCGACGTCGCGGTCAACCTCCTGACCTCACACGGCTACTGGGATGAGGAGACTGACAGAGATATATTTAGACAGACGCTGGATCTGGCAAAGCCGAACGGTATCTTCATCATCCATACGGTGAACCGAGACTATCTGGTCAGAAACTTCCAGGCGAGAGACTGGACCCCCATTCAGGAACGCAGGTTCATGACGATGGAGAGGAGGCTGGACCTCGAGAACTCCAGAATGTTCGTAACCTGGAAGTACTATGAGCAGCAAGGCGAAGATCTGATACATGAGGGCACGGTGGAGCTTGATCATCGGGTATACTCCATCCATGAACTAAGGAAGCAGGTTGAAGACAGCGGTTGGAAACCTGTGTCATGTTATGGAGACTTTGACATGCAGCCACTCACGATGGACTCAGGCATAATTCTCGTAGCAAAGAAATCTGCTTAGTAAACGACGTACCAACATCTACGAGGCCAGCCATCCTATCACCTTTTTTCAAACCAAACCCTCTTCACAACTTCGACGTAATTAGTTCATCGACCATTCTCAGAATCTCCTCTCGCCTAGAAAACTACCAAAAAATAAACAATCGTATCTAATTAGCATCTCCCGAGATGTACTGGCAGTACTCATAATCTATGGGTCCTAGCTTCGTCGTATCGCATGGAAATTCAGGGCATTCGAAGCAGAGGGACACCCCTTAATGAAAGGCACATGTAGCGACCTTACAGAATTCATTTTCCTTAGGTCTGCATCCCAATACACCGTTGGGACACATGTTTTTCACCATCCTAGGACACTTCTCGCAGGCGATCCCACACACACCAATCCTCATATGTTACACCCTTTTTCCATACTAGGCTGTAAGGATATATTTTTACCCCAAACCCAAACAGCTTATTTATCCTAACATCATCCATATCAGAAATATGAAATATCTAGTTTTGATAACTGCCCCAAACCTCAAAATCGAAGAATACCTCATAGACTGGGAAAAAAGACTAAGGAGCGAACTCAAGGTAATATTGTATCCACATATAGCCGTAGAGCCCATCAATGGAGCGACAAGCCTAGCCGTAATCGAAACGGATCAAATAAGCAACGCGGTAACTTACTGCCAGAACCTCCTGAAGACTGCGACAGACGTCAAACTCATCCCGGTATTGGACGAAAAAGAGGCAGCGGAAGAACTCGTCAAGTTTAATGAGTCAAAACTTAGGGCCGACAGGGAATACGCAGAAGCAGATATAAGCAAGATCGAAGGCCTCGGCTCAACCATCAGGCTTGAGATACTGCCGTTGATCGACTGGCACACTGAAGACCAGGATTTGAAGGTTGAGACGGGAGTCTCCTATCTAGTGAAAACGGATGACACCACTATCCTGTTCGATATGGGTCTGAATAATAATGACGAAGATCCCTCTCCTCTCCTCCAGAACATGGAGAAGCTGGGCGTATCCGTGGAGGACATCGACATTATATTCATCACACACAACCACAGCGACCACGTAGGCGGGGGCAAATGGGCTGAAAAGAAGACCTTCAGCCTCTCAGGAAGACAAATCCAACTCGATGGGAAGAGAGCATACACACCCATACCGATGACATACCCCGGTTTGGAGCCGACACACTCACCCGATCCCATGATTATCGGCAAAGGGATCGCTACAACGGGCACCATTCCCAACTCGATATTCTTCTATGGACATACCGTTGAACAGAGCCTGGCCATCAACGTGGAGGACAAAGGCATAGTCCTGATCGTCGGGTGCGGCCACCAGACGCTGCCTAGGCTCCTCGAACGGACATCCGCCCTCTTCGACGAATCCCTATACGGAATTCTAGGCGGGCTTCATTATCCTGTGATGGGTGGGCCGATCGAGTTGTTTGGCTACGCCTTGCATAAACACCGGGGCACTGGGAAACCCCCGTGGGAGCAGATCACCCATGACGAGTTATCAGCCAACATCGAGCTGCTGAAGAAGCTTAACCCTAAGGTCGTGGCCCTCTCGCCACACGATAGCAGTGAACTAAGCCTCAAGGCATTCAAAGACGCTTTCCCCGATGAATGCCGAAAAATCAATGTCGGTAAGACGATAGTCATCTAAGAAAGCATCCCACACAATCATCAACATCCCCCTTCGACCCTACCGCACGCGAAATTTCGCCCTCAGAATTCACTCATCACAATTCAACTTCTTTATCGCTAGTAAACATAAAATATGATACTGCTATTATTCCTCCTTCTCCATGCGCGCAATTTTTAGAGTTGAATATATGTGCATGATGAAGATTAAGTATATTTATAATGTACCTTTATTGGAGTTTCAGTTTATCATCATATCTTACTAGTTGATTCAGGTAATATATACACTGTACTATTACAGTAAAAAAAATTCCTATTTTTATTAACTCTCTTTCATCCATTATTATACAATAGATTTTGGATTCGTAACGATTTATATCTCTTCTTTTAGTAGGTTGTGAAATCGCGCTTAGGCGTGAGAGGTAAGTAAAAATGAGGAAAAAGACGCTGATTGGAAGCTCCTTGATTGTTTTCATCCTATTCCAAGTTTTCATCTTACCAATCCAAGCCAGAGGAAACAACAACCCCAATAAGATCCTCGGTTCACCCGCCTTCGTACTCAACATCCTGGGAAAGAAGGACGACTGGAACCCAAATGGCGACTTCAACAATCCTGAAAGACATACAATTTTCGTACCTGAGAACGGAGACACCCGCATCTGGATCACACAAGCCCCCAGGAAATCACTTGAGGATTTCGCAGTGTTAGACGGGAACGGATTCGATGAAGACGGAGCCGCCCTACAACTGGGAGACGGGTACTTCGCCGTTTACGTAGTTGCCTTAGGTAAGCCAGGTGGAGCTGGATCCACGTTAGGAGGGGTGATAACCGATTCAGACGGGAACGATCTCTTCTACTTGGGCAAGGTCGATGCGAAGGTGTTGAAGCCACACGGAAAGCAACCTGTGTGGGAGGAGTATACGAATCTCTTCTACATCACTTACAATGAGATCGTTGAGTATTTCGAAGGCCTCGGTTATTCGACCGAAGATGCTGAAGGCAATGCCACGGCCGTGATAGAGTTTTTCAAGAACCTTGAAGGGGCAGATTTCATCCCCGACTTAGATGGGGATCCCAATACATACGACCCTGCGATCTGGATCTTTGACTTCTTCGATTTCCTTGTTGAGGTGCTCATGACGGACGATGGTCAATACGCCTGGGAGCTTAAGAACAAGGGAATAAAGCATCTGCAAGTTCGATTCTACTTCGTCAAATCACGATATTGGGACTATTTCCCTGAAACAATATAATGTCACTCTGCACAAAAATCAAAATATCCTGAAACTCCTCCTTTCTCTAAAAACTAAACTAAATATCTTCAGGAAAAAAAAAGTGAACTTTATTCCCATTTCTTATCCAATCCTCAACCGAAATTACATTTAGAATAATTTTACCTTTTTTATTAAATTGTAAAGATAAATGAGGAATATTTTAAATAAAATAAGTATATGGAAATAGGTTATGAAAAAAAGTAAAAAACTTATTGTACTGTTATTCATTATCGCAATCTCAGTTTTTCCCATATTCAGTGCAATCGGTAGAATGCCATGGTGGGTAATTCTAAAGAATCATCCGATGCACAGGCAGACGGTGGAAATAGGCGTCATACTTGCAGACCAGGGAAGCTACAGCGGGTATGAACCCATCTACGCCCTGGCCGAAGAGGATATCAACGACTACTATGCCAAACTTGGCTATAGGCTTGACATCAGCTTCATCATAAGGGACGCCGATGGACAGGCATCGATACATCTCGATGAGGTTGAGAATTTCCACGCAATGGATGTGAACCTCCTCATCGCAGGTCACTGGAGTAGCCAAGCATTAACGGCATTGGAGTACGTGAATGAGTACAAAATGCTCATGTTCTCACCCTCATCAACATATTATACCCTAGCCATACCTGGAGACAACCTCTATAGACTGACCCCCACCGATAACTACCAGGTCAAGGCACTTGCTGAACTATTGCGCGCTCACGCCATAAATTACCTTGTCGTGCTGCAATTGGGCATCGATTGGGGCTATGGCATATCAAGTGCCTTAGACGACGAGTGGGAGGGCGATATTGTGACAGTCGTCTATCCAGAGGAAGCGCGAGGTAACTCAACATACGATTTCACCGAATACCTTGAGGATGCGGAAGCCGCTACTGGTGTTGCCTCTGATGACAAAGCCTTACTCCTGATCAGCTTCGCTGAGGCCAACGGGATCATGAGACAAGTGGATGACAATCCATCGTTCGGAGATCTAGACAAATTAGTTTGGTATGGCGTGGATGCCATAGCTCAGTTAAATATAGAGTCAGATGTGGTGGACGCAGCGACACGCTACATGCTGTATAGCACTAAAGCGGCGCCGACGAGATCCGAGAAATGGTACGAGTTCTGTGACAGGCTGGGCTACGAGCCCGGATTCTACGAAGCGTGCGCCTACGATATCGCCTGGGTCTATGCTAAAGCTGTTCTCGAAGCCTCAATAGATGCGCCTGAGGGTGTGAAAATGATCCTCGAGGACGTATCTGATCAGTACTATGGGGTCACAGGATGGTGTAACCTCAACGATGCCGGGGACCGTGAACCATTAGATTATGATGTCTGGAAGTTCGGCACTTACGACTGGGTAAGAATTGGGAAATGGGATAAATACACCGAAAACATCGAATGGTACGAGCCATAAACAATTTCTCCCCATTTTTATACCTTACATACATAGAGTGCTCGCCGAAACATTAGCTGTACTAAACCTTCGCCTCAATCGGCTGCGCGTGCTGCGTTCACAATAAAAAAAAACAATTACCCCGTATTTAACATATTAATGTAGAACTTTCTTATTTATTATATTAAAATATTGACTTACACATGCTTTTTATTTTCTACAAGATACCGACAACATTGACCTTACTCTAAGCCACTCTAATTACATAGGGAGCCAGCAAGAGAATATAGATTTCTAAGACGTATCTCACGTCCATTTAACTCTTATCCTCATCTAACACCTGCACGTCCGAGAGATGGGAAAACCTGAAAAAAAGCGTGGATGGATATTATCCACCTATAAAACACAAAAGAATGGGAAAACTGTATACAAACTCAGGAAGATTCGAAGGTAACCCATTATTTGCAAGCAGATATCACCTGTTTCTAACTGGCTCTATAGACACTTCGGCGATGATCTCGGTCTCTCCTAGCTGGTCTTTTATCATTTGCGCTGCCCTTGTGGCTTCGATACTGTCTTCAAAAACGTAAGACAGATTGTGTTCTTCAATTATCTCTCCTATTCTTCTTATCTCTGCCTCAAGTTTTTCTTTCCAGCCCTCAATGTTATCCACGCCAACTGGTATGAAGTACCCAATTTCATACCGCATAAAAACACCTCACGAAACCTACTTCCTTATTATTATAAAAAAATACTCCTGAGCTAAAAGTAACATGATATTATCCTCCAAACAAGCATGAAGTTCTAAATAAAAGAGAAAAATAGATAGATGACATCTCCACAGACGGCAGAGCTCGGTACCCACCGATCCCAACACTTAACGCTTCAAATTGAATAGAATTCGTGTCTAACTCCTCCTTTGCGACATCGATCAAAGACTACATCTGAGAAAGAATTAACAATGGAGACAGAGTTTCATTGAGAGGGATAGTTAATGGTTAGGATTACCGGAGCGGAGACGATTGCGAAGATACTGAGCATGTACGGCGTGAAGCACTTCTTCCACGTACCCGGTGGAATATCCGGACTCTTCCCAGCGATAGAGGACGAGGGCATCGACCTTGTCATGGCCAGGAGCGAGAAGGGCGCAGCCTACATGGCCGACGGATACTCGAGGATAAGCTTCAAGCCAAGCGTATGCTTCGGGCAGGCGGGGCCAGGAGCCATAAACCTCGCCTCGGGCCTCTCAGAGCCCTACTGGACATGTACACCCGTCGTCGCCCTGACGGGCTCCACAGGGACCAGCCACACATATAAGTTCCAATACCAGGAGCTCGACGAGATGCCCTTTTTCGCCCCCACCACAAAATGGAACGTCGAGATCCTCCGTGCCGACAGGGCCGCCGAGATAATGCGAGACGCCTTCCAGATTGCCACGAGCGGACGCCCAGGCCCCGTGCACGTCAACCTACGATACGACGCCTCAAGGGAGAAGGCCGAAATTGCGGACCTCTACGTCAACTCGGAGTATGGGCAGTACCCGGCCAAGAGGTCGAGACCGAGTCCCGAGGATACAGGCGCGGTCGTGGAAGCCCTCTCTAAGGGCCAGAGGCCCGTAATAGTGGCAGGGGGAGGAGTCACCATCTCCCGAGCGTGGGATGAAGTCATCCAGCTCGCAGAGACGCTGGCCATCCCTGTGGCAACGACCCTAAACGGTAAGGGCGCGATACCAGACTCGCATCCGCTCTCCATTGGCGTCGTGGGTCGCTACTCTAAGGCCACCGCCAACAAGATCGTTGGCGATGCTGACATCGTCTTTTTCATAGGTACTAGGGCTGGCGGCATGAGCACGGACAACTGGAGCACTCCTGGGCGGGACTCCATGATTGTCCAACTTGACGTAGAGCCAGAGGTCATAGGAAGGAACTACAGAACCCATGCAAGCATGGTCTGCGACGTCAAGTTAGGGCTGCGAGACCTGATCTCGGCCGTAGAGGAGAAGATGGCTAGACCCAGCCTTAAAACGGGATACCTCCTCGAGATAAGGAAAACAATGGAGGAGTGGGAGAAGGCCGCGGCATCTGTGATGTCCTCAGAGGGAGTGCCAATCAAGCCCCATCGCGTCATCAAGGAGATCAGGGAGTTCCTCGGGGAGGGGGACATCCTCGTATCAGACACGGGCCAGATGGGGGCCTGGACAGGAGTATTATTCAGGACCCTATCCCCCGGCAGAAGGTACATACGGGCCGCTGGGACCCTGGGATGGAGCCTTGCCTCAGCTGTCGGAGCAAAGTTCGCAGCCGATGAGAGCAAAGTCCTCGCAGTAATAGGAGACGGCGGAATCCTCTACCACATAGGCGAACTCGAGACAGCGTTGAGGTGGGAGAAGCCCTTCGTGACAGTCGTCCTCAACAACGGAGCCCTAGGAATGATACACCTCTCCCTGGAGAGATCCTATGAACGAAAAGCCCTGAGATCCTCGGACTTCCTAGATGTAGACTACGGGAAAGTAGCCAGAAGCTTCGGAGCCCACGGGGAGAGGGTCACTAGGCCAAGCGAACTTGGAGAAGCCATTAAAGCAGCCTTCGATTCCGGAAAGCCCGCTGTCATCGATGTCCTTGTTGATCTCCATGAGCTATCGCCGATCTCTCACTATAGGAGGCTCCCAGGAAGCCGGAATCTTTGAAGCGTGTTGTGAATCCTCTATCCATGATTGTCCAAAAGGGCCACGAACCATTTTCGACATCTACTCGGAAAATTGGAACTAAATAACTGCGAATTCCCTCATCCACCTTCCCTGCAAAGCAATAAATACTCATGAGTTTAGTGCTATCGGATGTCACATGGGAATTCTATCCAACTACATTCGCCAGAACCCAAGCTCAGAGAAGGCCTACAGGAAGGCCTGTAACAGCCTCCCCGGGGGGAACACGAGGAGCGCCCTCTACTGGCCTCCATTCCCCCTGTGCATGGTCAGGGGGCGAGGTACAAGACTCTGGGACGTCGACGGAAACGAACGCATCGACTTCAACTTCAACAACACCTCCCTGATCCTTGGTCACAACCACCCAAAGGTTGTTTCAGCTGTCCAGAAACTTATCGAGAAGGGATTCACCCTCGGCTCCCCCACTGAATTGGAGCCGAAGCTGGCGGAGGAACTCGTCAGAAGGCTTAAGGGATCCGATTACGTGAGGTTCACCCCCTCTGGGACTGAGGCAAACATGCAGGCGGTAAGGCTGGCGCGGACCTATTCGGGTAGGAGCAAGATCGCGAAGTGCATCGGCGCCTACCATGGCTCCTACGACGCCGTGACAACGACCCCCAAGTCTAAGGCGGGCATCCCCGAAGGAACCATGGAGAACACGATATTCTTCCCCTACAACAATGCGGAGGCGGCGGAAGAGCTGGTAAAGGAACACGAAGACGAGCTGGCCGCCGTCATCGTCGAACCAACCCAGAGGGACATGACACCGGAACCCGGCTTCCTCCAGGCCATCAGGGAGATCACCGAGCGCCACGATATCCTACTCGTTTTCGACGAGGTCATATCCTTCAGGCTGAGCCATGGTGGCGCACAGGAACTATACGGCGTCACCCCAGACATAACCTGCATGGGAAAGATCATAGGGGGTGGCTACCCTGTGGGCGCCTACGCCTCCAGCGAGGAGATCATGGAGCCCCTCATCATCCCGGAGTCGGATCTCCCAGACCTCGCCGGGCCCGAGCTGGGCTTCTCAGGCACCTTCAACGCCCATCCCGTCACGATGACCGCCGGACTTGCGGTCATGAAGGAGATGCAGCCACCGGTCTATGATAAGATGAGCGCTCTGGGAGCCAGGGTCAGGGAGGGACTCGAGTCCCTCCTCGATGAGGCGGGCGTCACCGTATTCGTAGGCGGGACCGGGTCGTTCTTCCATATCAGATGGACCAGAGAGAGGGTCTACGACTACCGTACTTCAGCTACCCAGAGCAGAATCCTCTCCCAGTACTTCTCCCTGGGAATGATGAACAGGGGAACATACTACCTGGGACACACAAACGTCTCAGCAATCACCACGGAAGAGGAGGCCAAGAGACTCCTCGACGCAGCCCGGGGAACAGTGGACGAGATGATGCCCCTAATCGAGGAGCACGCCCCCCACCTTCTAACTGACTGACTCCCCGTTTCACAGAAACTGAAGGTGTAATGAGTCAACAAAGTTTTTACCTATTTTATTTTCATTGGGGTAAGGCCAGTCAAGTACGATGCTGACCTCCCTAAATCGGTGTTGAAGAAACCTTATACCTCCAGATGTTTCGATGGTATCTGTGTCCGCATTGAACGAGAACGTGATCAACGATATCGAGTCTTACTTCAAGCAGCAGAGCTTGATTTCCTTAGCGACCGTCGAGGGCGATCAGCCCAGGGTACGAATCGTCTCCCTCATACGAATTGATAGGGAGTTCTACGTGATCACAGGAGCTAGAGGAGGAGCAGAGACGGCAAAGGTCAGGCAGATAAAGGAGAATCCAAAAATTGAATTCGTCATGCAGGTTGAGAAAGACGGTAAGATCGGAAACATAAGAGCTACGGCTATGGCTACTATATTGGTAGATCCATCACTGAAGTCAAGGCTCTTCGAGGAGATCGACTGGGTGAAGAGTTACTTCCCCAACCCTGAGCATCCGGATTACGTCCTTCTCGGCATCAACGTGAAATCATATGAGTACAGTACTCCAGGGAAACCGCAGGTTTTACGAGTCGATGTAAATAGCAGAGCCTGAGCCTACACGTTGAAATTACACGTTCCATTTTTGGGTAAAAATTCCAATAACGGATAAAAGGACATATATTTTACTTATTGAGGGAATAACATACCCTTTTTGTAAGAGAAGCCTTTTATCTAAATTATGTTACTGAATAGTTAATAAAAGGGGTTAAAAAAATGAACAAACTGGCGTCGTTCCCGTGGTCGAAAGGGATTAAAAGCCGAAGAGCAGCTGCAGACGTCATAAAAATCATCATCTTCCTCTCACTAACAATCAGCTTCTCCATAGGAATGACCAACATAATGAGGAACGAGGCCGACGAACACCTTGGCATAGAGAACGTCGAGATCTACACCAGCGGATGCTTCTGGAACAACCAAGAGGATTACTGGGACATCGCGATCAAGATGAAGAACAGGGGCGCATCTGATGTGACATTTAGCGGAGTCTACATAAATGGATTCGAGGTGGACGACTACAATAAAACTGACCCAGTAGACGGAGAGGCAATAATCGACATGTATGAATCCCAGACCCTGAGAAGTGGCGAAATAAAGATCTTCCACCTCTACATCGACGGACCAGGCGGAAAAAGAGGATGGCAGAAGATATCTTCCGGAACCTCTATGAGCATCACCGTTCACAGTGTCCATGGAATGGATTACCCGATACTCCTTACTCTAGTCTAGAACACACAAGCGTGTAACCCCTTTTATTATCTTCTAAAAAAGGTAGAGGATAATGGTTATATACTTCAGTGTTCGTAAAAAGGAAAAAAATGTACCTTTAAACTTCATCGAGGAAAGCTAAGGTTTCATCCAAGGACTCTCTCGCTTTTCTAAGACCCTCTACGCTGACAGTCCCAGAGGCTTCTAGTTTATCCATGAAATCTGAGACCCGTAAGGCCTCTTCCTTGATCTTCGAGATCTCTTCAGAGGGTAACACTTGGGTTAGGTCCATTAGGAGGTCAATCTCCCTACTCCTCTTCTCAATCTCCTCATCACAGTGTTCTATCTGCCACCTGTAGGCCGGGGCCTTGGCCTTGTACTCCCCCTTGTTAAGGTCTCCTATTGTCCTCCTGATCTCAAGTTCACCTAGTTCGACCTTCGCCTTGTTGCGCGCCCGTTCGAGGGCCTCCAAGTCACGAGCCTGCTCAAGCATCTCGTTCCTGCGGCTCATACACTGCTCCCACCTCTCCTGGTAACCCTCGAAGATCTTGTTGAAGTGCTCCTCATCTACCTCACCATCCTGCAGCAGCTTAATAGACCATAGTTTCAAGGAGATGCTATTCATGAGGTTCTTCGTCAATTCGATAATGGCTGGATCATGTTCTAACGCCTTCCCAGGCGCCTCCTCGTCAAGTTCCACTTCAGGGGGCTCCTCCAAGTATAGCTTCTCATCGTACCTAGAGGCTTCATCATCCTCCTCCAGATCCTCGTCGTCATCATCCTGAGAGTCTTCCTCATCCTCCTCCAGATCCTCGTCGTCATCATCAAGAGAGTCTCCCTCATCCTCCTCTAGATCGACATCGTCATCATCCAGAGAGTCTTCCTCATCCTCCTCTAGATCGACATCGTCATCATCCAGAGAGTCTTCCTCATCCTCCTCTAGATCGACATCGTCATCATCCAGAGAGTCTTCCAAATCCTCTTCAACGTCGAAATCCTCTTCTTCCGGAGGCTTATTTGACGGGTATAGAGTTGGGTATGTACTTGGACTTCTGGGCTGATCTTCCTCCTCAAGGTCGTCATCCTCAAGGATGAACCTCCTATTCCCAGGGAACTCCTCGGAAACCTCCTCGTCGACCTCGCTATCCAAGCTGGCGTCGACTTCGAGATCTACTTCCGTATACCCTTCCTCGGATTCTGAATAGACTTCTCCCTCGGATTTTATGATTACCTTTCCAGGTTTGATCTTGATTCCCTCGTCTCCCATCACTATCGTCGGTATAGAATCCCTCCATGATGCCATAGCGGCTTTCGCAGCTCCAACCTCGCTGAGGTTGTTGGGCTCGATGTATTCCCGGGGGATATCACCTACTGCTCCATCGGCACTCCCATTGACATGGTTATAGAGGGGGTAACCGCACTTCAAGCAGTACATGGTTGACGGTACCTCCTCCTTACAGTTTGGACAGACAACCAAATTAACACTGGAGTCATCCTCCACGGAACCATCGTCAAGCAAACTCATAACTCGTAAACACCTCGAACAGGTCCAATGCGGGATTAATCAAAGGGATAGTTAGCTCGGTTATTTAACCTAAATCCACTGATGATACAATTCAGTGATCAGTAATTCAAAGCCGTATCATAAGACAACATCCCAACGTAGCTTGATTTAATAAAAGACTAATTTAATGCTGAAATAGCCAAGTAATATTTCATATCTGAGATAAGAAAATCATTAATCGCTAATAAAAGCGGACTCACGATGTTTACTATATAATCGAGTCGAAAGATAGAGCCTTTCAGAATATAGGTGCCTAGAGCCCATTTAGTAATCTTTTTAGACCTTCGTTAAGTGGTTAACTTGATATGGACGGATTAGACGCAATCTTCAACAACATCTGGATTCTCTTCATCCTTTTCACACTCATCTACCCTCGGCTCCAGCAGTCAGCCCTCTATCGGGCTAGGCAGAGGGAACTAAAGAACCTAGCAAGGAAGCGCGGTTCCAACGTGATTACCCTCATCCACAGGCAGGAGGTGATATCCCTCCTCGGCGTTCCCATAAGCCGCTATATAGACATCGACGACAGCGAGGAGGTTCTCAGGGCCATAAGGCTCACGCCAGACGACACCCCCATCGACATCATAGTCCACACACCGGGAGGGATCGCCCTCGCCGCGACCCAGATAGCCTTTGCCCTCGACGCCCACCCCGCAAAAACGACGGTCATGGTCCCCCACTACGCCATGAGCGGGGGCGCCCTCATCGCCCTCGCCTCCGACGAAATATTGATGGACCCCCACGCTGTCCTGGGCCCCGTCGACCCCCAGCTCGGTGATCAACAGGGTGTCTACGCAGCTACCTCTATACTGAAGGTAGTTGAAACAAAAACCACTGACGAGTTGGACGACAGGACACTCTACCTCGCCGAGGAGTCGAAGAAGGCGTTAAGCCAGATAAAGGAGCAGATAAGGAAGCTCGTCAGCGACATCCACGATGAGGAGACGACCGAGAAAATAATCGAGGAGTTCGTAAGCGGCAAATACACCCACGATTTCCCCATCACGGCAGAGGATGCCTGCGAGATGCTCGGTGACTGCGTAAACAGGCAGCTGCCATCAGAGGTATACTCACTTATGAGCCTCTACAAGATGGAGACCCGCCCTAGGCGCCCGAGCGTGGAGTTCGTACCAACGACCACCACATAGGGCCGCCCTCGAACTAATCGACCATAAAGCCCTAGGGTAAACACTTTAAGAAAAACGACAATAGAAAAGGGTAAGGGCGGACACGGGACATGTTGAACATGGAAGAGATCAGGAGACTCATAATGGAGCAGGAGCTGATCATGGGCTATGTGGATCTGGAGACCCAACTACAGCCTTCGGGTTTCGACCTCTCCCTGAAGGAGATCCGGGAGTTCTCAGGTAGCGGAAGCGCCGACTTCTCCAACGAGGAACGGATCATAGCAGAGAGCGCGCCAATGTCACCGGACTATGACGGATGGTACTGGCTACCCACTGGATGCTACACCATAGTATACAACGAGGTCGTACGGATGCCGCTCGACATAGCTGCGATAGCGAGGACCCGCTCGACTCTGCTCAGGAATGGGGTTACGGTAGAGACGGCAGTCTGGGACCCTGGGTACCAAGGCAGGAGCAGCTCCCTCCTCGTGGTACACAACCAAGAGGGGATAAGGCTGAGGAGGGACGCCCGGGTCGCCCAACTGATATTCTACAAGACGGGTGACGTCGGAGAGGGTTACACAGGGGTCTTCCAGAACGAGAGGATCGTATAATAGGCTGCTGTCCCAGATAGGTCAAAAAAGACCTAATCTGGGGTATTCCCGTCATTAAATATTTAAACGCGCCCCAAGATGAACCTAGGCGTTGGTGATTAGATGAGCAGCCTTTTCAGATCGAGGCTGGCGAAGGACTTCGACGACCGTACTGCGAGGTTCCACACCTCCGTCGTCGAGGACCTGAGGATATTCGAGGACGACATAAACGGAACAGAGGCCCACGACATTATGCTGCACCATCAGGGAATCATTCCCCAAGAGTCCCTGAGAGCTATACTCGGGGCCCTGGAGGAGATCAGGGCGATGTGGCGGAATGGCGAGGTCGAGATAGGGGTGGAGTACGAGGACGTCCACGAGTACATCGAGGCGAAGGTCATCGAGAGGGTCGGCATCGAGGTCGGGGGGATGATCCACACCGGGCGGAGTAGGAATGACCAGGTGGTTGTCGACATGCGACTACGGGTGAGAGAGGAGATCCTGGGTATATTAGGGCAGCTCCTCGAGCTGGTGTCAGCGCTGGCCGTAAGGGCCGAGGAGAATACCGAGACGCTGATGATGCTCTACACCCACGGACAGCACGCACAGGTCGGGACCTTCTCCCACTACCTCATCTCGTACGTAGATCCTTTCCTGAGGGACGTCCAGAGGCTGATGGAGTGCTATGGCAGGGTAAACCTGAACCCCCTGGGCGCAGGACCTGTCGGAGGTACCAGTATCGCTGTAGACAGGATAAAGACGATGGAACTACTGGGTTTCGATGGTCTGGTGGAGAACTCGATCGATGCTACTAGCGGCAGGGACTGGGCTGTCGAAGTGGCCTCGGTGTGCGCGATACTGATGGGAAACCTGAGCAGGGCCGTGGCAGACTTCCTAGAGTGGTCGACCGTGGAATACGGCTATGTCGAGCTGGCCGATGAGTACGCGTCCTCAAGCAGCATAATGCCCCAGAAGAAGAACCCATCGACCCTGGAGCTGATAAGGGGTAAGTCGGCGGAAGTCTACGGCTGCCTCACAGAGCTACTGACCATGGTCAAAGGAGTGAACAGCGGCTATTATCAGGACCTCCAGCAGACTAAGATACCCCTCTGGAGATGCCTCGATACCACCCTGACGAGCCTCGAGGTGATGACAGGGATAGTATCAACCCTGAAAGTGAATGGGGAAAAGATGAGGGAAAGGCTCAAGGGAAGCTTCGTGGTAGGTGTCGAGCTGGCTGAGGTCATGGTCATGGAGGCAGGCCTCTCCTTCAGGGAGGCGTACAAAGTGGTTGCCTACTTGGTGAGAAACGCCGTGGCGGAGAGGAAAACCCTCTCAGACCTGACACCGGCGGACATTAGTAATGCCTCGCTGGAGGAGCTGGGAAGGGAGGTAGGGATCGATGATGACCTGATAGCTAGGGCCATCGACTCTGAGGCCTGCCTCATGAGGAGGAAATCCCTCGGGAGTCCCCATCCATCCCAGGCGAAGACGATGCTGGAGAATCGGAGGAAACAACTGGCAGAGTACAGCAACGAGCTACAGGAGAGGGAGGACAAGGCCACAGAAGCGATGGCAAGGCTGCGGAAATACGTGGAGGACTACGCCTCATCCTGACATCCTCGAATCCAATGTAAAGTCCATGGAGCACACATATAGGGATAAGACCAGTTTAAAGAGTCTGTATCAGAGACAAGGTATAGCCCCCCATAACCATTAAGTTGTGAGGAAGAGGGGGAGATCAACGCGCCCTTTACAACCTGTCCCAACTGGGCGTGAATCGAACCGTGGCCTCAAACCACGGTTTGAACCCTTTTTTCAGAATTGACCGAGCCCAGTATTCCGGTCGGTACGTTAGGCGTGTTTTTTAAACGTATACGGGTTATCTTAGGAGGGGCACATTGAAGACTCTCCATGTCTTAGCTTTGGGGGTCATGATAGTTGGGGGGCTGGCGATCTTCGAGTACTGGAGCGCAACCCTGTACCCTATGATGGATTACCAGCCCCATAGCCTACCATCCCTGCCCTTGGGGTCAAGGCTGGAGTGCGGCTACTACAAGGAGGAGATTCTGGTGGGTCAATACTCCTTCTGGGTGGAAGCCTTCGAGGAGTTCAAAGGTCGAGACGCGTACATCACAAAGTCAAGGACCTCTGTGACGCAAAGCGGAAAGCAGGTCGTTATAGAGACTGTCTACGTCTTCAGCGAGGATCTTAGCCCCCTTGAGTATAGGCTCAACGCCACCCTGGGAGGCGAGGAGCAGTTCATCACCTGCGTCTTCGACGAGGATGGTGTCAATGGGACCTTGTTCACCGAGGAGAGCACCGTGAACCAACCCCAGGAGCTCCCAGGGGACACAGTCCTCCTCGACAACTACATGTTCGGCCACTGGAGCATCTTCTTCAAGACCTTTCAGCCTCCCCCTGGGAGGAGAGTCAAGGTCAATGTCTACATCCCACAGGTGCTGAGCTGGCAGCTCCTCGAGCTGATCGCAGACAAGAAGACCACGACTGTAACCATAGCCGGGGAGGACTACGAGTGTAATACGGTGAGGGCTCCGAAGTACGACCTCTGGTTCTACATACACGACGGTGAGCTATTGAGGTTTGAGCAGCCGGAGCAGGAGATAGTCATCTCCCTTAGGAAGCAGTAGTCACGGAGGACTCCCTGCTGCCTCCAGCGCCAGTGCCAGCGCACCGAAGAGCACAACCTCCTCCCCCAAGGGCGTGATCATTATCCGGGGCTTCCTGTTTATGAGGTGCCTCTCGATGCCCCTGACAATGGGATCCAGGATCAGTCTCGGGTTCTTCAGCGCTATGGATCCGCCGACGGTGATGAGCTCCGGATCGAAAACGTTCACGATGTCAGCGAAGCCCATAGCGTTGATCTCCCCGATCCTCCTGACCATCTCCAGGGCTAAAGGATCACTTTTCTGCGCGGCCTCAAACAATATCTCTGAAGTAATCTTTCTGAGGTCTCCTCCAGCCAGCTCGATGATGAGGCTCCCTGACGGCTCAATGTCCTCCAGTAAAAGCCTAGCGAAGTTCGGTATTCCGATACCGGAGCAGTAGGCCTCCCAGTGGCCTCTGCAGCCGCAGCCGCAGACCAGTGGAGACTCTGGGTCGAAGGTGAGGTGGCCTATCTCTACGGCGTTACCGTCCTTTCCCACCAGAAGGTGGCCGTCTACGATGGCTCCCCCGCCGAGGCCTGTGCTCAATGTGACGTACACGAGATTGTCCAAGCCCCTGCCAGCTCCGTACTTCCGTTCACCTAGGACGGCTGCGGAGCAGTCGTTGAGAATTCTGACGGGGACGTGGAACTTGGCTGCCAGGGGCTCCACAACCGGAATTCTCTTGAAGGGGAGGTTGGGGGTGTCGACGATGTTACCCGAGGAGATGTCGATGGGTCCTATGGAGCCGACGCCAATTCCGGCAAGATCTCTGATCTTGAGGGATCCTACCATCCTGATGATCTGGTCAGAGATTCCCCGGGCCCCATCCTCCCTAACGGTTCTCTCTGAAAGTTTCTCCCTGAGTCCTGCCTCGTCGCCACTGGCGACCCTGACATTGGTAGCTCCCAGGTCGACGGCAACGTAGAGAGCATCCATCCAGACGGCCCCAGATCCTCAATAGTTGAAGAGCTACTCCTTCGCCACGAGGGGGTTTCTGAGGGTCCCTATTCCCTCAACCCAGGCCTCGATTGTCTGACCGGGCTTCAGGAACCTCGCGGGATCTGTTTTACCATCGGGCCCCCTGGGAGTAGTGTCCATGGCGGTGCCTGCGCACGTGCCCCCACAGATAAAGTCTCCCGGATAGAAGGTCATGTCCCTAGTGAGGAAGCTGATCCAGAAGGGGTAGTCCCTTATCATGTCCTCCTGGGAGCCATCCTGCCTGAGCTCGTCGTCGACCTTCAGTCTCAGCTTGAGCTTGTGAGGGTCTGGTATCTCGTCGGCTGTGACTATGCATGGGCCCATGGGGACAGACGTGTCAAAGTTCTTAGCTAGGAATAAGCCGTTGTCCCTCGGCTGGTCCCTGCAGCTCATATCATTCACAATTGTATAGCCGTAGACGTAGTCCATTGCCTCATCCTCTGGGATATCCTTTCCCTTCCTGCCGAAAACAGCCGCCACCTCGACCTCGTAGTCTAGACGCTGCGTCCTGACCGGGTAGACGATGGGCTCGTCGGGCCCGATGACATTCCTAGGGTGCTTCCAAAAGCCCCAGGGCGGCGACTTACCCTCCTCGACCTGCCTCCTCAGGTCTTCCCTGGTTATCTTCTCGCCCCTCATCATCGAGTAGGCTGCTGCGGAGTGGTCGTAGAAGTTGGCTCCAGCCATGGCTATGCGCGAAGCCAGGGACGGTAAAGGCGCGTGTATTTTGACCTCCCTGGAGCTATAGACCAGTTTCTCCCCCCACGGACCAACCTTCACGCCCGACTTCACGTAGTCAACTGCCTCCTGCGCGGCCTTCAAGCCCCCATCACCTTCCTCGATGAACGAAAGGAGATCCGAAGGGACCTCTGAAAGAGCGTGCTCGTAGGGCCTTGCCTTGCCTCCGGCATGGAGGAGGGCCGCGTAGGCTAAGTTGAGGTCCACGATGGTATCATCCTCAAGGAGTGCCCCTAACCTTCTCGGTCCAAATACAACAAGTTTCATGATGATCTTATTTCGTATAAGGTAGATATAAAATAAGGAGGGCATCTGCAGGTTTCCAACTCAGTTATACGAAAAGTGGTGGTGTCGACAACCGAGGGGTGCTCTTATATTCATCTTTATGTAGCTTAGTCAGATTGAGTTTCAGGTGATCAATGTGATCGAGATCAGATTCCATGGGAGGGGCGGGCAGGGCGCAGTGACAGGTGTCCGCGTCCTCGCCACCGCCCTATACTACGAGGGTAAGTTCACCCAAGGTATTCCGATGTACGGGACGGAGCGCCGGGGTGCCCCGGTCACATCCTTCCTCAGGGTGGGTGAGGAGAGGATCAACGAGAGGGACCTAGTACACGAGCCCGACATGGTAGTCATCCTAGACCCGCTGCTGGGGCAGACGGTCCCGGTGACAGACGGGTTGAGGGAGGGTGGGCTCGTACTCATAAACCATCCTCGGGGCGGGCGGGATGCAGGGTTGGGAGGCCCATTCAAGGTGGCCACCGTAGACGCCACGAGAATAGCAATGGAGACCCTGAGGCGCCCCATCACCAACACGGCTATCATTGGAGCCTTCGCTAAGGTGACGGGAATGGTCACAATAGAGTCGCTGGAGAAGGCTGTGATGAAGCAATGGCCAGGCTTGGTTGGTGAGATAAATATGAGGGCTGTCAGGAAGGCCTACGAAGAGGCCAACATGCCGGTTGACGTCTCAGACATCGAGGGTGTGAAGGTCAGACAGTTGGGGATGATGGACAGGGACGTCTCCAGCTGGAGGTTATTCAGGCCCGAGATAGACGCTGAGAAGTGCGTGGGATGCAGGCGCTGCTACATCTTCTGCCCAGAGGTCGCCATTAGCATGGTGGATGACAAAGCCCAGATCAACTACAAGCACTGCAAGGGCTGCGGGATCTGTGCCGAGGAGTGCCCCACTGAGGCCATAGAGTTGAAGCAGGAGGAGATCTAGGAGGGACAGAGATGGCACAATGGGAAGTGATGGTTGGAAACAAGGCAGTCGCCTACGCCGCCAAGATAGCGAGGGCAGGATACATATCAGCGTTCCCAATTACCCCGCAAACGACCATCGTCCAGTACCTGTCTGACATGATCGCTAATGGGGAGCTGGACGCTGAGTACGTAACCGTCGAGGGCGAGTTGACCGCTCAGGCCTCCGCCTTCACGGCGTCGGCAGCAGGCGTTAGGGCCTTCACAGCGACATCCGGGCCAGGCCTACTCTACATGCACCACCCTATGCACGTAACGGCGGGCTCGAGGCTGCCCGTGGTGATGGCAGTCGTCCACAGAAGCGTGAAGGGAATGCAGCCTGACCACAGCGACATGATGGCCCAGAGGGACACAGGCTGGATGATGTTCGAGTGCGAGCACAGCCAGGAGCTACTGGACACAGGCATCATGGCGTACAAAATAGCTGAGGACGAGAGGGTTAGGCTCCCCGCTATCTTCGCAGGCGACGGCTATATCCTGAGCTACACAGCCGAACCCGTGGAGCTGCCACCACAGGAGGAGGTTGATGAATTCCTGCCGCCCTACCAGACGGAGTGGCCACTGCTGCCTGAGAAGATGAACCAGGTCCTTCCCTTCATGATGAAGCAGTTTGGCTTCGGCGGTGACCCCCAAGATCCCTGGAAAAGGCAGCAGAAAGCGATGGAGGAAGCTAAAACTGTGATAAGAGAGGTGAACGATGAGTACGGCAAGAGGTTTGGGCGTAGCTATGGGAACGGCCTTGTAGAGGAGTATATGTGCGAGGACGCAGACGCTGTCATCGTGGCCATGGGCACGATAGCCAGCACGGCAAGGACAGCCATATTGAACCTGAGAAAGGAGGGTAAGAATATAGGCCTAGTGAAGCTGAAGTCCTTCAAGCCCTTCCCTGCTGAGGAGTTTCAGAGGATAGGGAAGGAGGTGAAAGCCCTGGGAGTCGTGGACAGGAACATAAGCTGCGGATCCGGCGGGATAGTATTTGGGGAGATAAGGAACAGCCTGTACGACCTGGATGAGCGTCCCAGGACGCTCCAGTTCTACGCCGGTCTAATAGGCAAGGAAGTCAAGGTCGGAGACATCGAGAAAGTGGCGGAGAAGACAATGAGAGTGGCGGAGGGCGGTGAAGCAGGTCCCGTCGTGGAGTGGGTCTAGGAGGTGTCATGAGATGAGCAAGGCATTCCCTCTGCGAGAACTCGATGAGAAGGAGCTCATCATGCCCGCCAACCAGGCGTGTCAGGGCTGCGCGGGCAGCATCGTCGCGAGGATAGTGAGCAAGGTCTTGGGCCCTACCACCATCAGGCAGCAGGTCGCCTGCTGTGGGCCGGCTTTCATGAACATAACGACGCCGACGATATACGGCGAGGTCTTCGAGGGCGCTGGGGCCATGATGACGGGCCTTTCAAGGGCTTACAAGAAGATGAGGAGGAACGACATCATAGTCGCGGGCATTATAGGAGATGGAGGCACTGTCGACATAGGCTTTCAGGGCCTTTCGGCTGCCGCTGAGAGGAACGAGAACCTGATCTGGATAGTCTACGACAACGAGGCCTACATGAACACCGGTGGGCAGAGGAGCAGCTCGACGACCAAGTACGCTAGGACTACGACGACGCCGATAGGTGAGCTCAGCCGGGGGAAGAGGGAGAACAAGAAGAATGTACCCCTCATGGTCGCTCTGCACGGAGTCCCATACGTGGCTACAGCTACCGTATCCTACCCTGAGGACTTCATCGGCAAGCTCGAGTACGCCAAGGGCCTTGAGGGCTTCAGGTACATCCACGTTAGCGCCCCCTGCCCCACGGGGTGGGGGTTCAACCCGAAGGATACGATCAAGGTCGGCCGGGAGATGGTCCAGGCGGGCCTCTGGCCCCTCTACGAGGTGGTGAACGGCGAGACCCTGAGGTTGACTGTGAAGCCCAAAGAGCTGAGGCCCGTGAGGGACACCCTTAAGATCCAGGGGAGGTTCCGGCACATAACCGACGACGAGGTCGAGGAAATCCAAGGTCAGGTGACCGACTTCTGGCGCAGGCTCACAACTAAGGATGGAGGACCCTTCTTCTAGGCCTGAGACCCCATCGTCACACCCTTTTTTAATATCCAGATGAAGATTTTTACGGTGTCAATATGCCCATAATCACCCTTTTAACGGATTACGGTATCAAGGACTCATACGTAGCAGAGGTAAAGGGGGCCATACTGAAAATATTGCCTGAAGCAACGATAGTCGATATCAGCCACGACGTGGGCAACTACAGCATTGAGGAGGGGGCTTTCCACATGGCGAGGAGCGCACCCTACTTCCCTGAGGGAACCGTCCATGTCGGCGTCGTAGACCCAGGAGTCGGCAGCGATAGGAAGGGGATCATCATAGAGGCCCGAGGCGCCTTCTTCGTCGGCCCCGACAATGGCCTCCTAGCCCCAGCCGCGGAACGGCTGGGGGTCGAGAGGGTTTACGAGATAACCAATGTGGAGCTCCTGCCTGAGAGGGTCTCAGATGTCTTCGATGGTAGGGACGTGTTCGGACCTACTGGGGCCCTACTGGCCAAGGGCGTCCCACCTCAGGGAATTGGCACGGAAATACAGGGATACATCAGGATACCAGCATACCAAACCAAGGTTGAAGGCTATGAGGTCGAGGCGACGATAATCCACGTCGACGGCTTCGGCAACCTGGTGACCAACGTGACCTACGAGGTGCTGGAGGAGATGGGGGCAGAGGATGGCTCAAAGTTCCTTGTCGAGGTTGCCGGCAAGAAATATGAGCTCCCCTACTGCCGCCGCTTCTCTGCCGTCCCCGACGGAGAGCTACTCCTGCTCGTCGCCGGCGGTGGTTATATGGAGTTCGCCGTGAACCAAGGGAATGCCGCTGAACGTCTAGGATTAAATCAGGGCGACGTTGTACACCTGAAGCTATCGAAAGACACTTGAAACCGTTGAATGGTTCAATGACCTGTTGGGACCGTTTTTATATGGCCTCGTCATTTTCATGAGGATACAGACTTTGGATGAGAGGCATCTGAGGATAGCAGTCGGCTTAGCCCTCGAGAGCGCGATTGTGAATCACGTGGAAAGCGTCCCCCTCGTCTCCCTGTTATACAATCCGGATGAAGGTCGAATCGTCGAACTACACGACAGATTGATGGAGTCCGAACTGCACGAGGAGAGGGAGATAGCCATATGGCTGCAACCCGCTGTCCCGCAGAGCACCATAGTTACCAGCCCAGCCAACCTCGCCGCGGAGATGAGGGAGATGGAGACACTGATGTTCTACCTGATCTCAAGGATGGGGACATACCAAAGTGACCTCAATTACTGGATGAACTATATCGCCAATGCTCACCAGTTCCTGACCGACGGCCTGTGGATCGACGCCAAGCTCTTCCTAAGCAGGGCGGTACAGGCATCCCGGGCGCCATCGGTCGAGGAACTCAAGTCGAGTCCATCTGTTGGACGGGAGATAGACATCATCCAGAAAGCTACTGCTAGCTACTTCGAGGAGGTCAAGGGCTACCCGATCAAGTTCCAGATACCGGAAGAAAGACTGGACAGGATAGTGGCGGTTCAGGGTATCATGCTAGACATGATGCAAAGCTACCAAGGACCGGGGAAGGGGAATGATGCGACTCGCGGGATCATCCATGAGCTGAGCTCTACCATCCGCCACCTAATGGAGAGGGACAGGACCAGAGACTCTTTGAAGCAGGAGCTGACCCTCATCCTCGACAAGATGAAAGATATCTCCGAGAGGACACACAGTGAAACTGAATTGGAGGGTCTGAGAGGTTTCGAGCGCCGTCTGCTGGCTGAGATCCACAGCCTTTGGTTAGTGCCAGCCAGGTCTAATCAGGCCCAAGGCAGCGTTTAGGAAGATACATATCGATATCTGGAGCAAAGATTCCATAAAACATCTTAGGGAAGGCTGTTTGTACCTTCTCCACACTGATACGTCTTGGCCTCAATGTTAGGCAAAGTGAATGCTACAGATTTGGTAAAAAAAGGGAGCTAGATATTGCCTTAGAACTCGGACTGTCCTGTGAACCTGAACTTGGCCACCTTGATCGCTGGTGTCGTCGCCGAGGCGGTCTTCTCTATCGTAGATGGCCCGCCTATGGAATCAATATCCCCGAGGATCCTTAGAACTGAGTCGGTGAAACGCATGACCTTCATCGGGTGCTTGACCTCGCCATCCTCTATATACCAGCAGGCGTCCCTCGTGAGGCCGCTGATCACGGCCTTGTCCCTCCTGATGGGGTTGACGTAGTGAAGCCTCGTGATGTATACACCTCTTACTGTGTCCTCGATCATATCCTCGACAGCGGCGTCTCCAGGCTCAACATACTGGTTCATGGGCAGTGGCATATCCCGGTAGAAGCCTCTGCCATACTTCGGCATTGCGTGGCCCGTGCTCTCAGTCCCATCCTTCAGCGCGGTGTAGTTGTCGTAGCATAGGTTCTCCGCTACACCGCCATTCACAAGCCTGAGGTCCCCCTTAGGCAGACCATCCCCATCGAAGGGAGATGCATTGAAGGTGTCAATCGACCTCCCCATGTCTGTTATGGTCAGCTTCTCATCGAAGAGCTGGCTACCGATCTTGTCTGTGAGGAAGCTGTACCCATCCTGGTATGCCTTGGCGGAGAAGCCGAGGAAGCCAAGGAAGCTGGTGAAAGTCGAGACAGCCTCTGGCTTGAAGATAGCCTCGTAGTCTCCGATGGGGATAGTCTCGGGCTTCATGCTGTCGACAGCATCCTTTGCCGCTGACATAGCTATCTCCTGGAAATTGAAGTCGCCCACGTCGTGTGAGCGCTTGATACAGTAGCCTGAGCCCTCTCCACCACCATCGTCCGCCCTTGTTGTGACGTCAATGAAGGCCCTTGTGTAGCTGGCTTCTGCCTCAATCCCCAAAGAGTTGGCCACTGCCCAGTTCACGATGTCGTTCGAGTAGGAGCCGGCAGACCAATTGACGAGCTTGTTGAAGTCCAGGGCGGTATCGATGATGTTCTTGACGCCATCAGCCCTATCCTCTGGGGAGACCTCAGCCGTCCTCTTGCAGTAGGCCTCGGGCAGGGGCTTAATTGGTATTGGATCAGCGTAAGACCTGAAGTCTGGGTCGGGCGATGAAACCTTCGCGATGCTGATTGCCCTCTCGACGGCCTGGTCGATGGAGCTCTCCTCCAAGGACTTGATACCCGTGGATCCGAGCTTGTTACCTCCAACGACGACCTCGAGGTTGAGGTAGTAGGTCTTCGATGAGACGTTCTGGTGTATCGCGTTCTTCGTGTACCTGGTGAGGGAGCTGTCCACCATAAACGTGGACGCCTCCGCCTGCGAGGATCCTAGCCCCTCGGCCTTCTCAACGGCCTTCTTGGCTACATCTATCAGGTTCATCCTTACATCCTCCCGGTGATGCCGATCCGGACATCCTTGATCCTTGTGCGGGCGGCGCCGTGGCCTACGTATATAGACTGGCCTGGCCTGCCCTTGCCACATCCCGTTGTGCCGTAGAGCTTCCAGTCGTCCTTGGCCGTGGCGTCGAGGCTCCTCCAGAACTCATAGCTGATTCCAGTGTATGTGGGGTCCCTGAGCACATCTGTGAGCTCCCCGCCCTCGACCTTCCAGCCTATCTCACAGCCGAACTGGAAGTTGAGGCGCCTCTGGTCCACCGACCACATCTTCGTCGTCCTCATCAGGATGCCCTCCCTGGTGTCCTCCAATATCTCGTCGCTCTTCCAGTCCCCCGGCTCGAGGCAGATGTTGTTCATCCGGACGATGGGCAGGTCGACGGGCGTCGCAGCCCTCATCCCGGCGCTGCTCCCCTCTATCCCCAGCTGGGCCGCGGTCTCCCTTGATGATTGGTATCCGACGAAGATACCATCCTTCACAAGGTAGACCTTCCTAGCCGGCACACCCTCGTCGTCGTATCCATATGTACCGAGGCCGTCCGGTATGGTGGGGTCCGCTACGAAGTTGACGTGATCCGAGCCATACCTGAAGATGCCCAACTTATCGGGTGTAAGAAAGCTCATGCCGGCGAGGTCGACCTCGGTCCCAAGGACCCTGTCAAGCTCAGAGCCGTGGCCTATCGTTTCGTGGATCTGGAGGTACATGTGAGGATCATCCAGTATCAGGTCATTCCTGATCTCCGTGGGGCACGGCTCGGCGGAGAGCAGCTGCTCTGCCTCCTTCCCGGCCTTCCTCGCCATCCCCTGCAGGTCGTGCTCCAAGATGTACTCGAAGCCCCTGGTGAGGGGGTTGATCTCGTACGTCCTCCTCTGGACGAGGCCCCTGTCCATCACGTAGCCCTGCCCCTGCCCCCCGCAGAATACTATCCTCTGCTCTATCCTCGAGCCCTCCGAGGTGGCTATGTACTTGTCCTCCATGCGGGAGTGTATCCTGCCCGTCGTCGTCCTGGAGTGGGGGCTCGCCTCCCTGAAGGCCTCATCTGCCGAGATCAGAAGTTCCAGGACATCCTCCAAGGGCACAGTTAACGGGTCGACCTTGATACTCGACTCGAACCTGTCGTCCACGACTTTCGTGGGCGCAAGGGTCACCGCCCCCTTGGCTGTCGTCGAGCTCGCCTTGGCTAGCTTCACGGCCTTCTCGACAGTCTCCTTCACGTCCTCCTTGGAGGGGCCATATGACCCTGCGAAGCCCCAGCCGTTGTCCACTATCACCCTGACGCCGTAGCCGGACTCGGAGGTGTGGGAGATCCTGTCGGGCCTCCCGTTCCTGACGCTAACGAGCCTCTGCTCCCCGTCTACGAAGCGGACATCGGCGTAGGAGGCACCCAGGCTCGCTGCGGTATCAAGCCCGAAATCTGCTAATTCCTTTCTCATGAGCATCTACGACCTGATCTCATCGAATCATTATATAATTTCGCTGTCGGGCGGAGAAAACTCAGCGAATTGATACCCACAAGCCTGGTGAATCTGTAGGGGAGACCGAAACCCCTTTATTTTTTTCACGGTAGATCAAGCGACTCGTATCTCAAGCGATAGAGGGTTTAGGGTCATCTTGGAGGCGGTGTTCGTTGGAGGACGCGGAGAGGAGGACGATAAGGTCTGTGGGCATCGACGTCGGGACCACCACCTCTCACCTCGTCTTCTCCGAGCTTGTGCTTGAGAAGGACCCGTTCACAAAGTCGAGGAAGTTCCATGTCGCCGAGAGGAACATAGTGTACCGCGGCCGCATCCTGTTCACCCCCCTCAGGGAGGGCGATGGTGAGATAGACACGGAGAGGCTTGTCCCCCTCCTCCTCGCCGAGTACGACAGGGCGGGCCTGAGCGTCGAGGACGTGGAGACCGGGGCCGTCATCATCACTGGGGAGTCCGCGAGGAAGGGGAACGCCGAGGAGATAGTGGAGCGCCTGGCCCGTGAGAGCGGCGGGTTTGTCGCAACCACGGCCGGTCCCAACTTCGAGGCTGTGATCTCGGCCCACGGCTCAGGAGCCGTCGACCACTCGAAGCGTAGCGGAGGTACCATAATCCACTGCGATATAGGTGGAGGTACCTCCAACGTCGCCGTCATCAAGGGCGGCGAGATAATGGCTACGGTCTGCATCAACGTGGGCTCCAGGCTGATCGCATTCGACGAAGACCTCAGGATAACCCGGCTGGAGCAAGCCGGGGGGAAGGTTCTCGATGTTCTCGGCCTGGATCTTGAGAGTGGAGATCGGATCTCACCTGTCGAGCTGGAAAGGGCGGCCGGGGTCCTCGCCGGCTGCCTCCTTGAGGTCCTCACCCACCGGCCGCTGTCAGCCCTCTCAAGGAAGCTTATGATGACCTCGAACCTGAACGAAGACTGCTTCGGGGAGGACGTCTCATACAGCTTCTCGGGAGGGGTCGCGGAGTACATTTACGGGAGGGAGGAGCGTGATTTCGGGGATCTGGGCCTCCTCCTGGGGAGGCGCGTAGTTGGCTCGTTGACGGGGTTCGGCCTGACGTTGACGGAGCCTCCTGAGGGGATAAGGGCGACAGTCATCGGCGCGAGCGGCTACACGTTGAGGGTGAGCGGATCCACCACGTACATCTCTCCCGAGTTCAGGCTGCCCCTCAGGAACCTGCCCGTCATCGCCCCTAACGTCAGACGCGAACAGCTCTCAGTGGAGCATGTCTCCTCCCAGATAGCCAGCGCCCTCGCCAGGTTTGACTTGGCTGAGGGGGAGTCCGTCATCGCCCTTGCGTTCCACGACCCCGTGAGGACAGACTACGAGAAGCTGAGGACCTTCGCCATCGGACTGGTGGAGGCGATCCCTAGGACCATAGAGAGGGGGATACCCATCATCCTCGTCTTCGACACCGATATCGGGAACTCCGTTGGCAACGTCCTCTTCAGGGAGACGGGGACAAGGAATGTCCTCTCCATAGATGAGATCAACCTTGGGGAGGGCGACTTCATAGACATAGGGGAGCCCTTCTCAGGCAGCATCTTCTACCCCGTGATCGTCAAATCCCTCGTCTTCGCCTCAGGATCCATCTCCTAGCTATGGCTCCATATGACGCAATTCGATTATAGGCCGAGGAGAAATGTTTACCATTCTCTGAACTAATTTCGAAACATTTATATGTAAATTTTTACCATTTTCATGTAAAGATATGGTGCTGAAATGGCACCATATCATAACGGGGGAATAAGTTGGGCCTGCTCTCAAGCCACGAAGCCACCGTCTGGGAGGAGTTCCAGAGGGGCAAGTCGACGGGGACCATTGCCGAGGAGAGCCAAGAAGAGAGCTGGAGCCCAGCCTACGTTTCGCGAGTCCTTAACAGGGCGCGGAAGAAGATATCTAAGGCCCTCACGGAACACGCAGAGAGCCACCGCCTCGACATCGAGAGCCTCCTCGACTACAAGGGGCTCCTCATTGGCTTCGACTACCAGGCGAACGCCCAGGTCTACATCGTCTACACGGAGGGGTTGGGGGTAATCGTCTGGTACAGGCACGACTCCTATGCCGGGAAGCTCTGCGACGAGTGCCCGAAGGAGGGCGAGTGCAATGAGGCCCTGGGCACCATCGTGGGAGAGTACGGCATCGAGCTTAGGCCCGACGAGGAGGGGCTCCCGATGACGGAGCGGTCTGTCGCTATCTTCAACAAGCTCGCGGCGAAAGAGATCCCTCGTTACAGGAGAAGGGAGAGTGAATAGGTTTGGGCAGTGAGGTAAACGTCAAGATCATCAAGCCGCCCATCGAGAAGGTGACGAGCGGGAGAATATTCAGGCCATCGAAGGCCTTCATGTACAAGGAGATGGTGAAATCCGTCGCCACGGCGGCGACCATATGGGTGGGAGTCATGATCTCCTTCGTGTCCTTTGCATACTTCCTCGCGTTCGTGGAGCCGGAGAAGTATGGTAATGTCCAGAAGATCATAGCGGACTGGTTTGGTCCATTCAACACCTGGACCATAGGGTTGAACCTCCTCTGGCTGATACCCGCTGTCGTAATACTACCGATCTACATCAGGAGCATCGAGTACTCTGTCAAGGCCGAGTCGGGGGAGACGATGCCTGAGATATATGTGAAGAAGGGATTGTTTACCATCACTAGGAAGCACGTGCCCTTCAGGACCATCACGAATATCTCAAGCAATGCTGGGCTATTCGATAGGCTGTTCGGGATAGGGAATGTCAGCATCGAGACAGCTGGCTACTCTGGTGCGAGCCAGACAGGGCCTGAGGAGAAACTCGAGGGGATCACCTTCTACGAGGAGGTGAGGGACTTCATATTAAAAGAGCTTAGGAGGTTCAAGGCCCCCTACACACTGGGCACAGAGGTCGTCTACCCGAAGGACGAACCCGTCCCCCGGGGCCCTGGACTCGAAGACGAGATGCTCATCACACTGAGGGAGATAAGGGACCTACTCCGGAAACAGGAAGATGCAAAAACGGTCTAGAGGGAAAAGGCATAGGCTGTAGGGAATGGGATAATAGGGGGATCTTTAACGCCCCTTTGTAGCTTTCCTCGAAGCCCAATTGTTCTGTGAGGAACCTACCATCTTCCTCTGTGTACCCTGCTCTCGTCGTACTGGGTCCGTGGCTCCTTCTTTTCCGCCGGGTGGCCCATGGATATGAGGTTGAGGGGCGTGACCCCGGCTGGTATGCCGAGTATCTCCTTGACATCTTCCACCCGATCCTTGCTGGGATACACCCCCAGCCAGACCGCCCCGAGCCCCAATGACGTCGCGGCAAGGAGGATGTTCTCAGTCGCAGCCGAGCAGTCCTGAACCCAGAACCTCTCAGAGACACCCTCGTCCCCGCAGACGGCTATGCACAGAGGTGCATCGTGCAGCATCTTACCGTACCTGTGGGACTCTGCCAGCCGGTTCAGGGTCCCCCTCTCTGTGACCACCACGAAGTGCCAGGGCTTCCTGTTGGACGCAGAGGGGGCTGCCATGGCAGCCTCCAGCAGGGTCTTGACATCCTCCTCCCCCACCGGCTCCCCAGTGTACTTCCTGATGCTGCGCCGGGAGAGGATCGTCCCGATTAATTCACCTACCATCTCGAATCCGCGTAGACTACTGTCGTCCGTGCTTCTTAGTTTTTCCGAGGCGGAAACCCTACCGGTTAAATAAGTAGTGAGCTTATCCTGATCGGATTCGGTTGGAAGGGCTTCTCGGCATCTTACAGCAGGAATTCCCCATTGATGTTGACTCGACCACGCCGATTGATGTGGGTCACCTCAGACCGGATACCAAGCTCTTCAGGGTAGAAGCCACTGGATCTCCTCTGATAACCACGGACGCGTACATCGGGACGCCGTATATCTTGGACACCCTACCGGGGACGAGGATAGCCTGCCACCCCCATATAGTGGGCGACGTCCTCAGAGACCTGTGCCTAGATGCCGCCGAGGAGTTCGTACGGTCATCGGAGTCGTTGGGCGTCCTGGAGTACGGCGGCCTGGCCATGCTGAACATATTGCGAGGCGGGTCCGGCTACATGGTGATCGAGGCTCTGCCTGTGGTGGTCCCTGTCTTCAACGTCAGGACCGAGTACTCCCAGGGCAGCTACAGGGATCACCCCGACGATCCCAGGAGTATAGATGTCACCTACAGCAACCATGAGTCATCAAACGCCAGGCTGCGCGACGTATCTACCCTCGTCGTTCCTGACACGTACGCCACTGGAAGGTCGGCCGAGGCGGCACTTGAGCACCTCTTCTCAGAGGGTTTGGACCCCGAGAGTATTGTGCTCTACGGCTTCATGGCGATACCCGCTCTGGTCAGGATCGGGAGGCACTGCTCCGAGAAGGGAATAGAGCTTGCGAGCTTCTCTATCTGCGACATAAGCCAGCTTGCCGACAACAACTATGATATGCCCCTGTACGGGCTGGATGAGAGCTTGGCATCCACCGGTGAGCTGAGGCGTTTAGGAAGCATCGTCGATGTCGAGACCCTGAGAAGGTTCATCCCCAGCTACGTCGCCGGCCTGGATCAGCCTGGGGACTGGTCTGAGAGACACGACGCGCTCTTCAACGGCGTCGGCATTGAGATGGGGGACATCGAGGGCCACCTCCGTAAGAGCTTTCACCTCATCGAGTCCCTGAGGGAGATCAACTCAACGCAGACCTGGTACGATGAAGAACAGGACGAGATAGCCAAGAAAGAGCTGGATAACTTGAGGGTCACTTTGAGTACAATCCGTTGAGCCCAGTTCTCACATTCCTCAATTACCAGTAGAAAAATGGGAAAGGGGTCACCAGACCTCTTTCAGGAGTCGCAGGCCGTTGCCACCGATGACCTTGGAGGTCTCCTCGTCTGAGTAGCCGTGCTTCACCATCCATCTGGCGACGTTCTGGAGGCACTCTGAGGGGTTCTCCATCCCCCTGACGTACCTGAGTGCCTTCAGCTGCTCCACGTTCATGTCGATGCCGAGGAACTTCGACTCGGCTCCCTTTCCCGGCCTCGTGTAGTGGCCGAGCCCCAGCTTCCCGTGCTGATCAAGGTTCACCAAGTATAACCCAACGTGGTCGCCGTAGTTCGTGTCAGGCCCGCAGCCGACGTGGTCTATACCCACAAGGTCGATGCAGTACTCGATGTGCTCCATGTACGAGTCGATGCCGTGGAGCGGGTGCTTCTCCGTGACGGTCAGGTTCGGCGCCGCCTCAACAGCCATCACCCCGCTCCTCTCGGCAAGCGCCTGGATCACCTCGTCTGGGAACATGCGGGTAGTCGGCGTCAGAGCCCTTGCTCCGCAGTGGGAGACGATGATGGGATCCCTGCTCAGCTCGATTACGTCGAGGGCCGTCTGGTCGCTGGTGTGGCTGACGTCTACCAGAACGCCGAGCTTGTTCATGCGCACAAGGGCGTCGTACCCGAAGTCCGTGAGGCCGCCGTCTCCACGCTCCTTCAGGCCCGAGCCCAGCATGTTCGACTCGCTGTAGTTAACTCCGATGGATCTGATGCCGAGGCCGTAGAGTATGTCGATACGGTCCACCTCGTTCTCTATGCACGAGGCCGACTCTATGACGGCGACCCACGCGAGCCTTCCGTCCTCGTGGGCCTTTTCGATGTCATCGGCCCTCTTGCAGTGGACGAGGAAGTCCTGGTGGGCGATATCCGCGAGCCTCATCCCCAGGTCGTGGATTGTCCCGTTCCAGTCCCAGCCGTGCTTCGTGTTGATGAAGCAGCTGCCGTCCATCATGTTGTCGAAGACGCAGTCGAGCCCCGACATGGCGAGGGCCTCGTAGGCGAGGAAGTTCCTGCCCTCCCTGTCGAACTCGCGGACCCTGCTTATGTCCTCGGGGCTGATGTCGACGTGGGCGTGGAGGTCGATGACGATGTTCCCCTCCATAATCTCCTCGAACCTCTCCTCCTCGGCCTTGGAGAGAGGGACGGGCTCCCACCACTCGTCGACTATCGCCTTCCTCAGATTGAACTCTCGGTAGTCGATCCCCGGCTCAAGGTACTGGTACGCCTTATAACCGGAGTACTTCTTGTTCCTACCCATAACAACCGATCTAGGTGTACTCTGCAAACCTATAAAACGCCATTCCTGGAGTGGTTGCAGATTTTTACATTCATGATTTGGAGAGGAATAGTATGACAGTACCGTAAAAGGCTTTTAATCATTTTACAATCTCACATTACTTGCTAACCTCTCCTCATAAACCAGATGGTGGATCGTAAGTGTGTAATATTCTTTGTACAACTATAAATCTGTTAAAGGGGTGATTTGGCTTGAGGTACGCCAGCGTCAGATCCTTCGACATTCCGGGAGCCTGGTTCAGGACCCTAGAGGAGATATGGAGGTACGGTGATGAATTCAGGGTCGGCTACGGCTCTGAGATCACCGTCACAAAGAAGCTGAATGTGAGCATCGAGATAACCAACCCTGAGAGCAGGCCGCTGGTGGCGGAGCAGGCACCTTGCGACATGAAGTATGTCAACTGGTATGCGCTGCAGTACCTGTGGGCGGGAGTGAAGGAGGAGGGTGAGACCTACACCTACGGCAGTAGGCTTAGGGAGCCCGTCGATCAGGTGGGTCAGGTCATAGATAGATACGCTGAGGAGCCCAACGATAGGCAGCTAACCCTGGTCATCAGGCAGCCCCAAGACATCTACAAGACCCTAGAGGGCATGAGGCATGAGCCTCCCTGCCTGACAGTCATGGACACCGAACTCCTCGACGACAAGTTACACCTTACCTGCTACTTCAGGTCCTGGGACGCCTACGCGGGCCTACCTGCCAACATCGCGGGCATCCAGATATTCAACGAGGCGCTTGTCAGCGAGATAAACGCTAAGGCGGGCACCAACTACAAGACGGGGAAGCTCATCTTCCACTCGAAGAACTGCCACATATACAGCAGGCTCTACGAGCTCGTGGAGGAGCTGATAAAACCAGAGGAGGACTCGAGGCGCCAGAGAACCAAAGATAGAAGGTAGCTACTGCGTTTTCTCCTCGCTGTATATCTTGTTGTATATCTCGTCCCATTTGACGTCGCTGATCTTGTCGAATAGCTCCATCAAGACCTCTCGGAAGGCCTTCCGCCAGATCTCGTCTTCGTACTTGAAGTAGACCATCGAGAGGTCCTTCCATATCTCCTTCTTCTCCCCCTCGATGTCCACAGCCCTCGAGGGCAGGATCCGGGTCAAAGTCTCCCTTATGCTGCCCGTTATCGCGTCCAGGGATTCACTCTTGGGTATTAGGTTGGGCGCACGTTCGTGCGCTATGGTTCATAATGACTGGTCCGATGAGCGTGTTCTCTCGAGGAGCTCGGCGTTCTCCGCCTTGAGATCGGAGAGCTCCCTCTCCTGGAGACCTGACTTCTCTTCCAATGTGCTGTAACTCTTAAGGGCCTCATCACACCTGATCTCGAGTCTTGTATTCAGCTCTCTTAGGCTGAAGAACTCATTTTTCTGGGCTTCTAGCTGCTCTTCCAGGGTCCTACATTTCTCTTGTGCTTCATCGCTCCTGATCTTCAATCTTGTGTTCTCTGAGTTTAGTTCAGCAGCCTGCTTCTCCTTGGTATCCAGCTTCTCCTCTAGGGACCTGAACCTCTCGAGGGCCTCGCCATGCATGATCTCGAGCTTTGTGTTCTGCTCTTTGAGGCTTTTTAGTTCTCCTTCCTGGATGTTGATTCTCTCCTTCAGGGAGTTGTGCTCCTGAAGTACGTCGTCGTACATTTTCTCAAGTCTGATGTTCTCCCCTTTTTGAACAGATATTTCCGTGTTTTTTCCTTCCAGCTGTCCTCTAAGATAGTTTACTTGCTCGATGGCTTCTTCATGCTTGGACATGACTATGATGTTCTTCTCCCTCAGGTCCGATAGATTTCTCTGCTGAGTGGTAAACTTCTCCTCAAGTTCTCTGAACCTCTCAAGGGCTTCATCGAGCTCGACTTCAAGCTGAGAGTTGCGCTCCCTTAGACTTGAGAAAACCGAGTCACCGGATCCCATCTTCTCCTCCAGAGACTCATATCTCCGGAGTGCCTCGTCGTAAAGGCCCTTTAATCTAGAGTTTTCTGTCTCTAGTAAATCCGTTTTCCTTTCCATGTCCCTAGATCTCTTCAGGGCTTCATTATGCCTGATTTCGAGTCTCGTGTACTGGTCTCTTAGAATTGTGAACTCCTTGCTCCCTGAACCAGTTTTCTCTTTCAGGGAGTCACGCTCCTGAACGACCTCGCTGTATAAACTCTTTAACTTGGAATTCTCCGCCTTTAGATCGGCTATTTCCCCTTCCTTCTGGCTAACCTCCTCCTCGAGCCTCCTGCACTTCTCAAGGGTCTCATCGTAGAGGTTCTTCCTCACGCCTCCAAGCCACTCTAATAGGCTCATACTTCAGCCCTCTCTGATTGAGAATCGATATGAGAAGTTAATCGGAGGAGCAATTAAGCGTTTGGTTGACGGACCGAGCACCATCTTATTAATGATCGATGCTGCAGACGCAAGATCATTTATGAAGAAACTATTTGAAACAGGTTTATTCTCCTTAGTTTAATGAGGCTGTTGAATGAGGGAGGAAGAGTTCAGGGAGCATTACCGTGAACGTGGCTTTAGCGATGAAGACGCCGACTACGCCGTTACGGCGGTTAAAGAGCTCGAGGAGCATCTGGGAGCTAGGGGGGTTCCGCTGGAGTCTGTCTCGGTCGATGGTGTCAAGGAGTACATCTATTCGCTAATCTCCGAGGGGAGGAACTCCCGGGACCGGCTGCTGGCTATCGCAAGATATCTCTACCTAGCGAAGAAGCACGATGTCTATATCTACTTTACCTCCATACTGGGGGGGAGGACCGTCCTGCCCTCCATCTCCGAGAGGCTTACAGAGATCGCTGGGGAGGAGAAGAGGGATGCCGTTTTCGACGGTATCGAGGCTCCGCCTCTGGGGGCCCCTCCCGAGGAGTTCCCAGCGGTCACGGATCGTCTGATGAGGAGGCTGGAGTCTGAGCTAGACCTCGAGACATGCCGGAGGGTTTTAGCAGGGAACCATCACAGGATCCCCTTGGAGTCATTCGAGAAACACAGGAAGTGGTACGAGGAGGCGGGGAGCATAGACGAGTACTTGGTGAAGGTCCACGAGGGCGCTGTGGCGGAGCTAGAGGAGTATCTAAAGGAGG
>Ga0209427_10000442_pt1 | contig 43968 bp, 47 predicted proteins | sample DeeMarSWOR136_30_FD_187465 | JGI IMG/M metagenome (GOLD analysis project Ga0209427, IMG submission 187465) | Marine sediment microbial communities from White Oak River estuary, North Carolina - WOR-1-36_30 (SPAdes) (version 2) | ecosystem: Environmental > Aquatic > Marine > Intertidal zone >...
CCCCAACCCCTCCACCATAACCATCATGCCGCCGATGAAGATAATGGTCTGCCAGTTGATCCCGTAGGATTCGATATGCTCCTGGCCAGGCACCCAGAAGTGGAATTGCCCCAGCTGCTCCAGGTTCATAACATGAACTACCGAATCGGGGCTCTGCATAGTAATAAGGAAGACAACCACCAGGGTAAGGCCAGCACCGATAAGGGCGGGAATGAAACGATGTACCTTGCCGATAATAATGGCCAGGAACATCAAGATGAAGATGGCGATAGCGAAAATTTGACTTAGTGCAAGCATCTATTAAAGCTTCGCGTAAACAAGAAAACTAGATGGGTTATTATAGCCGAACGGTAAACGGTTCGTCAAAGCAGCTGATGTTTAGAGCTTGTGCGGTTCCGATTCGGCGATGACGAAGAGGGCATCGCCTTGGCGAATAGCATAGTCGGACTGCGGGTTGACCACCATTATCCTGTCCTCTTCGGGCAGTCCATAGACCACGTCTTTACTCAGCTGTTTGCGCAACTCTTCGGAGTATTCGGTCTCCACAGCCAGCAGTATTATGTGTTCCTTAGCCAGCATTTGCGCCGCCTCGGTAAAATCCTTGCCTACCAGCCCATCGGATATACGACGGTCATAGCGGTAGAATTCGCTACCCAGGTTAAAGTTGAGCAGCTCTGATACGATGCGGGAAACGCCGTGATTTAGCGCCGAGGCTACCGCCAGGCTGCCGCCCACCTGGTCGAGGCAGATAATCTCGTCGGCGTGGGCGTGCTCCAGGTGCATTCGGTTAGCCGAATTCACTATCTGGGCGCAGGTGTGAACCTTCGGGTTCAGTGATTCCACCGCCAACACCACCATCAGAGCCTTGGCATCAGCCTCGTTAGCTCCTTGGGTAAGGTCGGTAAGCACGATAACACTGTCGGCTTTCATTACCCCCGCCCTTTTTAGGTCTGCATCCTGGGAAGGATCGCCCTTGATAAACTCGACGCGCTCGTCCTTGAAAGGGCGCTTTTCGCTGTCGTCGAGGACGACCACCCCCCGCTGCTGCCTGACGTCGGCTGAAAAGAGCTCTTTGATTACACGTTCCCCCTGGAAGTTCCAGCCGCAGATTATGGTATGTCCGGAAAGGTTGACTTTTTTAGCCATGACTCCTCCTCTCCTCACGAATTCGACGAAGACACTGGTGATTTTAGCGGTAATAATAACGACGACGGTAACACTGGCGATCATTCCCACTATAATGCTTATCTGGACAGCGGCGTGCGGACTTGCTATTATGCCCAGCTCACCGAAAAAAACGGGTAGGATTTCTATGTTGGCGCTGGCAAAGTCTATCCCCTCGTAGGCCATGACAACCAGAACCGAGGCGAAATAGATAATCAGCAACAGTATGAGTATAGACAGGATGGGGCGGAGCATTATCTTCCGCCAGCATAGCCACATATAATATCGGCATCTAGCTAGCATAGCATCACCTTAAAGTTCCTCCCGTATGCTACTCCAAATCCAGAGCTCAATCAAGAGGTTTAGCCTAAACCTATGCCCGCGCGGAACAAGAAATAGGCGCCGAGAATGTAAAGCCCGATTAAAGCGGGGCTGTACCAGCTGCTAACGCGAAAGAGCTTGCGCCGCCGACGGAAGCGGAGCCCGATTATCACCAGGAGGCCGGCTATAATCGTCATCGCCGCTATGATAAGGTGCGAATTTGATACCGAGGAGAGAATAGAGCCATCGGTGTAGAAAAGGTCGGCGGCAAAGATAATGGCGATATTGAACATATTGCTGCCCAATATGTCAGCCACGGCCATATCGGTCGCCCCCAGACGGAGCGCGGCAATAGTAACCACCAGTTCGGGTATCGAGGTGCTGATAGCCAGAAAGAGGCTGCCGACAAAGCTGGTTTCCCACCCTGTAGCCGCCGCTATGTCGTCGCCAACGAAGGAGACCCATATGCCGGCGCCGATAACAGCCAGCGCCGCCAGGGTGAAGCGGAAATAGACCTTCTTCATAGTGAAATGCCCGTATCGTGGCAGTGAGTTTTCGGGTGGGACAGGGTGGCGCATCTCAAAGCGGAATAGCTGTCTTATTGCTGCCAGGTAGAGAATGACGATAATAATGCTGGGGACACCTATCCAGGCCAGTTTTATCCCTGAAAACGTTTCCCCTCCCAGGATAGCGCCGCCAGCAATAGCGATGAGGACGATGCCCGCCGCAGCTGAAGCCATATGTCTCAGGCGAACGTGGCTTAATATAGGGCCCTTGCGATAGATGATATCCAGCAGGGCGATGAGGGTCAGGTTAAATAAGCAACTCCCCAGGAGAGTGCCCATAGCTAAATCGGGAAGTCCGACCAGGGCCACCGAGCTTATGCTGGTAACCAGTTCTGGCACCGAGGTGATTGCCGCCAGTAGGATCAGGCCAATCCAGAGTCCACCTAAACCGGTTTTCTCGGCAATAGCATCGCCGTATCTGGCCAGCTTGGTGCCCGCGAAGAGAATGATGGCCAGACAGACAAGGTATTGCAGCCAAATCAGAATCTGAGAGCTCACAGCAATATGCTGCTAGCATACTATACAAATAGTCACGACGTAAAGCCTTTAGCCGTTCAGAATCTTCAGCGCTTCTTCTCTACCCGCGTCCATCAGATAGGGTATGCCGGTGACCTTGGCGCACTCCTCGCTGAGAGCGACGAGCTCGTTGCGGGTGATGGCTGGCGTGCTAAAGCACCTGGCCCCCGCCATCAGCTGCTGCAAGCCTACCCTAAGCTTATCGACATAGCTATATATGCCCACCGCGCCCAGGGGTATGTTCTTCATTTCCTCGGCGCCGACGATGTTCTTAACGTCTTCGTAGTTGATGAAAATCTCCTCCGGCGTCGAGCCGAACTGACTGACGGTCTTGGGCAGCCTGGCGTCCTTAAGCCATTGCTCTATATTCTTACCCACCATTCCCGGTATCATCAGCGCTCGCCCCATGCAGATTGCCTTGACGAAGGGAGAACCCAGGGCCAGCGCCTTGAATATGCCGTCCTCGCTGCTGAAGCCACCGGCGAAGGCGATATCGGGGGGGCGCTCGCCCTTCTCCGCCAGCTTCTTACAGAATTCGTAGGCAGCGGCATGCAGGTATAAGGTGGGCATACCCCACTCCTCCATCATGCGCCAGGGGCTCATACCGGTGCCGCCGGGGGCGCCGTCAATGGTGAGCAGGTCAATCTTGGCCTTCGACCCCCACTTTATAGCCATGGCCAGCTCGCGCAACCCGTAGGCTCCGGTCTTGAGGGTGATGCGCTTGAAGCCCATGTCTCTAAGACGCTTGACCTCGCTATAAAAACCTTCTTCGTCGATGAAACCGAGACGGCTGTGGCGCTCAAACTCTTTTAGAGAGCCGTCGGTAAAAGCCGCCTGGGCAACGGGGTTGGAGGGGTCGGGGGTAACAAGATAGCCCCGTTTCTGGAGCTCTATAGCTCGCTCTAGGCTGTTGACCTTAATCTCGCCACCGATACACTTCGCCCCCTGCCCCCACTTCAGCTCGATGGTCTCCAGTCCGTGCTTTTTCCTGACATAGGCATCAACGCCCAGCCGTGTATCCTCCACGTTCATCTGGACTAAAATCTCGCCGTAGCCCTGATGATAGCGTTTGTATATCTCAATTCGCCTATCCATATCGGGGGCGGCGATAACCTTACCCTCGGCATCAAGCTCAAGGCCTGGGTCGATGCCACAGACGTTCTCGCCGCAGACCAGGGTAATGCCGCCGATAGCGGCGCCGACGGCAAAGTGGTCCCAGTTCTTGCGGGCGATTTCGGTGGAGCCCAGGGCACCGGTAAAGACTGGAGCCTTAATATTAACCTTGATGTCCCAACCATATTCCGTCTCGGTGTTTACCGCCGGGAAGATAGCCGTATCGGGGTTGCCTTTAACACCGGGCGGTAGCCCTTCGGCTCCCAGGGCATAGCCCTGTATATTAAGGTGAGAGTAATCAATGGGATAGTCCTTGTCACCTCCGGCAGTGACCTCGCCGAAGGGTCCGGGATATATCAGCTCCCGACCGCGGAAGGTTGCCTTGAAAACCTCGCAGTTACCGGTGCATCCGTCAATACAGCGGGTGCAGAGACCGCTCATGGGAACCACGCTACGGGAGCGGTTGGCCGTCCGTGTCGCTTCATTGGCGTTTGGTCTTTGTAGGTTCATTCTAAGACTCCTTTTTCATATTCTTACCGGTATCCCCTTTTCCCTGAGGTACTTCTTGGCTTCGGGGATGGATATTTCACCAAAATGAAAGATAGAAGCGGCCAGAACTGCTGACGCCTTAGCCTTGACCACGGCGTCATAGAGGTGTTTCAGCTTGCCAGCGCCGCCAGAGGCGGTAACGGGGATGCTGACCGCCTCGGCCACGGCCTTGGTCATCTCCAGGTCATAGCCCTCTTTGGTGCCGTCGGCATCCTTACTGGTGAGCAGGATTTCCCCCGCCCCCAACTCCTCCACCCGCTTGGCCCAGTCGACAATTTCTATTCCAGTGGGCTCGCTGCCGCTTTTGACCACTACTTCTAGCCTAGGCAAGCCGCTGTCCGGGGTATTCTTCCTGCCATCAATGGCCACCACCAGCCTTTCGCTGCCGAACTTTGTGGCGGCTTCCCTAATGAGCTCGGGATTTTTGACCGCTGAGGTGTTTATCGAGACCTTGTCCACGCCCAAGTCGAGCAGGGCTTCCATATCCTGAGTGGTGCTGATGCCGCCACCAACAGCGAAGGGAACGCTGACCACGTCGCAGACCTTTTTCACCCACTCCAGCCTTGTCTTACGGTTCTCCACGGTGGCGAAGATATCGAGGAAGACAAGCTCGTCGGCCCCCTCTCGACTGTAAGCCCGGGCGGCTTCTACAGGGTCACGGGCATCCCTCAGGTCGACGAACCTTATGCCCTTAACCACCCTGCCCTCTTTGATATCCAGGCAGGGTATAATCTTAACCTCCCGCATAATTATAGCTCCTGAAGCTGGGTTGGATTGGCACGGCTGGTCGGTGAAAAACAGGCAATAGGCAACCGTTTGCCTTAAGTTACACTAGTAGGGCCATCCTTGTCAATCTCTCAAAGGAATGCGAGGAACCCTCTACTGTTTGCCCTTGACCAGGATATCGACCACCGACGGGTCGGCCAAAGTGCTGGTATCGCCCAGATTCTCGACGTCGCCGGCGGCAATCTTGGTCAGTATGCGGCGCATAATCTTGCCGCTTCTGGTCTTAGGCAGCCCGTCGGCAAACTGGAGTTTATCGGGTGTGGCGATGGGCCCAATCTCCCGACGGACGTCGGTTATCAGCTCTCTCTTGAGGTCATCGCTGGGGCGTACATGGGCCTTCAGGGTCACGAAGGCGTATATCCCCTGCCCCTTAATCTCGTGGGGCATGCCGACCACGGCCGCCTCGGCCACCTGTTTGTGGGATGCCAGGGCGCTTTCCACCTCGGCGGTGCCGAGGCGGTGGCCAGAGACGTTGATAACATCGTCGATGCGCCCCATCAGCCAGAAGTAGCCGTCGTCATCCACCCTAGCTCCGTCTCCGGTAGTATAGACCCCGGGGTACTGGACGAAATAGGTGTTCTTGAACCTCTCCGGTTCGCCGTAGACCGTCCGCATCAAGCCCGGCCAGGGCTTTTTGATTACCAGGTTGCCACCCTCGTTGACGTCGGCTTCGGAGCCGTCCTGCCTAAGCACGGCCGGCTCGATGCCGGGGAAGGGGAAGGTGGCTGAACCCGGTTTAAGCGGGGTGGCTCCAGGCAGGGGGGTAATCAGAATGCCCCCCGTTTCCGTCTGCCACCAGGTATCCACGATGGGACAGTTGCCCTTGCCGATTACGTTGTAATACCACATCCATGCCTCGGGGTTAATCGGCTCGCCCACCGAGCCCAGAATACGTAGTGAACTGAGGTCATGCCGAGCGGGCCAATCGTCACCCTCTCTCATTATCGCCCTAAGGGCGGTGGGAGCGGTGTAGAAGACATCGACCTGATATTTCTCCACGATAGCCCAGAAGCGGTCGGGGTGGGGGTAGGTGGGCACGCCCTCAAAGACCAGGCTTGAGGTACCCAGGGCCAGCGGCCCGTAGACGATATAGCTGTGTCCCGTAACCCAGCCGATATCGGCGGTACACCAGAAGGTATCTTCTTCCTTGATATCGAATATCCACTTGAGGGTCTGGTAGCAATAGAGGAGATAGCCAGCCTGAGTATGCAGTACCCCTTTTGGTTTGCCGGTACTACCGCTGGTGTAGAGGATATAGAGGGGGTCTTCGGCATCCATCGGCTCGGGCTCGCAATAGGGCTTGATATCCTCCGCTGTAATCTCTTCATGCCACCAGTAGTCGCGGCCAGCTTCCATATTTACCCCGATGTTGGCCCGGCTGACGACAATCAGAGCCTCGAGGTCAGGGCATGCCTTAGCGGCCATATCGGCGTTGTCCTTACTGCGGATAACGCGGCCGCTACGGTAGTAACCATCGGCACAGATGAGTAGTTTAGCGCCGCAGTCCATGACTCTATCCCGCAGCGCCTCGGCGCTGAAACCGCCGAAGACAACGCTATGGATAGCCCCAATTCGGGCGCAGGCCAGCATAGTAATGGGCAGCTCTAAAATCATGGGCAGATAGATGGAAACCCGGTCGCCTTTCTTGATACCGTGCTTCTTGAGCACGTTGGCGAACTTACAGACTTCATAATAGAGCTGCTGATAGGTAAGTGTCTTGCTATCGCCGATGTCCCCTTCCCAGATTAGAGCGGCCTTGTTCTTTCTCCATGTTTTGAGGTGTCTGTCCAGGCAGTTATAGCTGACATTGAGCTTGCCGCCGACAAACCACTCGTGCTTGGCGTTATCAAAATCGGCAACCAGTACCTTGTCCCACTTCTTATACCAGTCGAGTTGCTCGGCCAGCTCCCCCCAGAAAGCCTCGGGGTCGCTGATGGACTCTTGATAGATTTTCTTATACTCGTCAAGGCTTTTTATATAAGCATCCTGACTTAACTGTTCAGGAGGCTTAAAGAGCCTCTTTTCCTCCATCATAGAAGTGATGGTTTTTTCTCTTTCCATAATTTGTGCCTCGTCCATTTATAGAACCCCTCCTTCTAGCTCTAAACATTTTTCTTAAATTAGCAATCACAAGGTTGCTACATTAAGATTATACTAGAGAAAGAGGTTCCGCCGTAACGGTTATAATACTTGAGGGTTAATCCTGATAACTGACACCCATGAGTTGGGAAAATGAGTCTCGCAGCCTTTGCGAGATAACATAGGCCACGCCACCGGCAATTTCGGCGCAAAGCTTGGGGTTGGTATAAACCAGATTACGCAGGTCTTTTCCCTTAAAGGCAAGCACCTTGGTCTTCTCCATCGCCTTCACCGTGCAAACGGAGCGGTAGGGGGGTATGGAGGCCGACCAGCCGAAGCATTCATAGTTGGAGGCAGCCTGGATTTGTCGTTTGTCGGTGGGGCCCAGCTCCAGCAGAACGGACACCAGCCCGTCTTCAATCACATATAGTTTCTCGTTCTCACGATCCTGGCGGAATATGGTCTTCCCCGCTTCAAAAACTTCTTCGGTGCACATTTCCGCCACTGTCTCAAGGTCTTCGTCATCAAGGTAGTGAAAGACGTCGGACCTTCTCAGCACCTCTAACTTATCCATTTATAACCCTCCCATGTTTCCTGTGCAGATGACCTACCGCACAAGAATTATTTTACACTTTTGGTTATATAATTTCCAGTCGAACGCTAGCGCAAGCGTAAGGATGCACCCTTTGCCCTATCCCCTAATTCAGGTTTACAACAAGCTATGATTGTGCTAGTATCAGCTTGCCTAAAGGCATCAAGGACGGGTATATGCGTATAGAAAGGCAGAGATATACCGAGCGTTTCGGCTCAATAAAGATAAATGACGTGCAGAAGGTGCTCGAGCTCGACTCGGGGCGGAGAGCCGACGGGACGCTTAAAGAATCAATAGCCGTCGATAAGATAGAGGAGGAGGCAATTAAGGCGGTTGAGGAGAAGATGGCTATCGTTATCCCGGTCAAGGACGAGAAACTCAAGCTCTTCGAGGGTGTTATCAGCGGTGTTCCCCACGAATGCCTGATAATAGTGGTCTCTAACAGCGAGCGGGAGCCGACCGACCGCTTCGGCATGGAACATGATACCCTGGAGCAGTACTGCCACTTTACCCAGCGCCAGGCACTGATTATCCACCAGAAAGACTCGCTGCTGGCTAAAGCCCTGGCTCAGGCTAAATATACCGAGCTGCTCGATAAAGAGGGCAAGGCGGTAAGAAACGGCAAGTCCGAGGGGATGGTGGTTGGTCTGCTGACCGCCATATTGGCGGGTAAGGACTACATCGGCTTTATCGACGCTGACAACTACTTCCCAGGCTCGGTATGGGAATACGCTAGGTGTTACGCGGCCGGCTTTAGTATCGCCCAGTCGCCCTATGCCATGGTCAGGATTCTATGGCGCTACAAGCCTAAGGTGTCGGGCGAAATCTACTTCCGAAAATGGGGGCGGGTCTCGGAGACCACCAACAAGTGCATGAACTCATTACTTTCAGGCAACACCGGCTTTGAGACCGATATCATAAAGACGGGCAACGCCGGCGAGCACGCCATGAGCACCAAGCTGGCTAAAATAACCCCCTTCGCTTCGGGTTATGCCGTCGAGCCGCAGGAACTGGTCTCTCTTTGCGAAGACTACGGTGGAGTGCTGCCCATGGCCAGCCATAAAATAGCCAAGGACGGCGTAGAAATCTTCCAGATAGAGAGCCGAAATCCCCACTTTCACGAAGAGAGAGGCATAGCCCACCTGCGGGATATGCTGCTCCAGGGCTTAAGTACCGTCTATCACTCTCCGCTTTGCGAAAAAGAGACGCAAAAACTCGTCCTCAGAGAGCTGTCCACACAGCGTGCTCTCAAGAGAGGCGAAGTGCCTCCCAAGCCCCGTATCACCCTTCCCCCCCGCCACGCCAGTATCAAAAGCTTCACCAATTTTATGGCCGAGCACCTGGAATCTTACTCAGTGCTCAAAGATTAGCTATGCCAAATGCCATAGAGCCAAGACTGGTCGTCTTTGATATGGACGGCACCCTTATTGTCGAGAGGTTTATCTTCCAACTTGCCCGCAGATTCGGTTTCGAGGACAAGCTCAAGGAGATAAGGGCCCGACGCGTCCCCGAGTACGAAAAGACGAAGGATATCGCTGACCTGCTGAAAGGGCTCAGTGCTGCCAAAATTGTTGACACCTTCGACCAGATTCCACTCTCGCCAGGCGCTAAGAAAACGGTAGAGACACTGAAAAGGGACAGGCACATTCTAGCTATCATCAGCGACAGCTACACCATAGCCACCGAGAGGCTCAAAACGCGCCTTGGCTTTGACTACACCATAGCCAATAAGCTGGTGTTAGAGGAAGGGAAGGCTACCGGGGAGGTGGAGATGCCGCTTAACTGGCCAGACGATAAGGAAGGCTGCCTCAAGCACGCTATATGCAAGTTGAATGCCATGTTCAGCCTTTCCCGGGAGACTAAAATGCCGCTGGAGAGAACAGTAGCCGTAGGCGACAATATCGCCGATAACTGTATGCTCGAAAAGGCCGGCTTGGGGATAGCCTTCAATCCTAAAGCCCGTTCGGTCGAACAGAGCGCCGATGTTACCGTTAGGGGGGATCTGGAAGGAATTCTCCCTATAATAAGGAAGCTTGGTTAACCCAAAAGGTGACGAGCTAAGCCTTTAGCGGACTTAAGAGTACGATAGTTCCAACTAACTAATGAAAAATAGCCTTAATTCTGCGTAAATAGCTATTGACATTATGCGGCGAATAGGTTATCTTCATAAAAAAAGGAGGAAAACCCAATGCAAGCCTATTGTGTTAAATGCCGAGCCAAGAGAGAGATGAAGGATGCCAAGCGCATAACTATGAAGAATGGCAGGCCAGCCACCCAGGGAGTATGTCCCTCGTGTGGCACCAAGATGTTCCGAATCGGAAAAGCTTAACACAGCTAGGTATCAAGAGTTTACGAGCAAGGCTGGATATGTGCGCTCATGGCATATCCAGCCTTCTTGCTAGCTACTTCATATATTGACTTGACAAAGCCAAGGTGGGGACCTAACATCTTGGTGTATCTTCGTATCTAAAAATGACTGCGGCATTATGAGCTATATGTAGTTCTATTTGCCACCAATGCCTATCTACAGCTATAATCTAGTCTATACAAACCTGTAACCGAACGACGAATTAAGGAGGGCAAGGCGATGGCAGGACCACTAGATGGTGTTAAGGTAGTAGAAATAAGCATGTTTCAACAGGGACCAGTTGCCGGAATGAGACTGGGAGACTTGGGGGCCGAAGTAATCAAGGTGGAGCCTAAGAACGGAGACCCTGCCCGAGGGATGATGAGGATTATCGGCGCTGACACTGGCCTGAAAGGCCGCAACTATTATTTCGAGAGTAACAACCGCAACAAGCGGAGCATCGCCCTAGACCTGAACACGGAAAAGGGCAAGAAGATATTTTTTGAGCTGATTAAACGGGCCGACGTCTTTGTGACCAACCTGAGTATAGATGCGCCCAAGCGGATGGGCATTGACTATGAGGCGCTTTCGAAGATAAACCCCAAGCTTATCTACGCTCACGCCTCGGGGTGGGGTCGTGAGGGGCCCGATGCCAACGCGCTCTCCTTTGACTATACCGGAATCGCCCGTTCGGGCACGATGATGATGTGCGGCGAGAGAAACGGCCCGCCCGCCACCCTGATACCGGGAATGGGCGATGAGCAGGGCGGACTTATCTGTGCCTGGGCGGTGACCGCCGCCCTCTACGCCCGTGAAAAGATGGGCAAGGGACAGCTGGTGGATACCTCACTGATGGGCAGCCTGATTGCCCTGCACGGGGTCAACTTTGCCGCCCCCGGCGTACTGGGCAAGGAATTCCCCCGCTTCATCAGGTCCGAGGCCGGCAACCCCATCTATAACCACTATCAGTGCAAGGACGGCAAGTGGATTGTCATCGCCCACCTTCAGCCCGACAAATACTGGCCCAACGTATGCAAGGCAATGGGCATAGAGGAGCTGGAGAATGACCCCAGATTCAACAGTATTGAAGCCAGGCACGACCACGGCAAGGAGCTGGTGGCCATACTGGACAAGAAGTTCGCCACCAAGAACCGGGACGAGTGGATGAAGATATTCAAGAAAGAGAACGTAATCTACACCCCTATCCAGTCATCCAGTGAGGTCTTCGAAGACCCGCAGGCATTGACCAATAGCTATATTATCCCCGTTGAGCACCCGGTCTGGGGCAAGATAAAGATGCTCGGCTTCCCCTGGTCGTTCAGCCAGACTCCAGCAGGGGTCAAGCGAGAAGCCCCCGAGCTCGGGCAGCACACCGAGGAGATACTACTTGAGCTCGACTACAGCTGGGATGACATCGCCAAGCTGAAAGAGGAAGAGATAATAATCTAAGCCACGCTCACGGTTTAGCTAGGAAGGCATAGATACCGATGGTAACCTTCTACCGAAGATTACACGAATTCGACTATCTGGTGCCACTCCTGCTAACTATAAAGAAAAAGCCAGCTTAATAACGGGCGGCGCCGACCTCATCCCCAAGTTAAAATGATGAGAGCCAGAGCAAAGAGGGGGAGGCTGCGAGCAATCTTGACGGTAACCTGTAAGGTTTTATATCATATAGTCACTTTTGGGTTAAGGAGGTCATATGTTAGCTGCTTTTGAATATTTCGCTCCCAAAACAGTTAAAGAAGCCCTTTCCTTGCTTGCCAAATATAAAGAAGGGGCTAAAATAATTGCCGGTGGGCAGTCGATGCTAGTTGTCATGAGGCAACGCCTGCTCACCCCAGAATACGTCATTGACATCAAGGGCATAACCGATCTGGACTATATAAAATACGATGAGAAGCAGGGTCTAAAAATCGGGGCGCTGACCACACATCGAACTATAGAGCAATCTCTGGTTATCCAAAAACATTTCGGGGTGCTCAGCGAGATGGAGGGAAATCTGGCCACAATTCAGACCCGAAACTGGGGCACAATAGGCGGCAACATCTGCCACGGTGACCCCGCCGGTGACCCCGCCCCAGTCTTTATCGCCCTGAACGCTAAGCTAAAGCTGGCCAGTTCCACCGGAGAAAGAGTCATCGACATGGAAGAATTCTCCAAAGACTATCTTGAGGTGGCTCTTGGCCCCGGTGAAATGCTTTCTGAGATTCAGATTCCGACGCCAGCACCGCATACTGGCACCGCTTATGAAAAACTAATGGTGATGAAGGGGGATATGGGGATTGTCGGGGCAGCAGTATCAATTACGCTGAAGGCGGGGAATGGCGTTTGTGAGAACGCCCGAATAGCCCTAGCTAACTGCTCTTCCGTTCCATTAAGGGCTAAAAAGGCAGAAAAGGTACTAATCGGAAAGACGATTAACAACGCCATACTTACCGAAGCCGGAGAGGTAGCCTCAACCGAAGCCGATCCCCTAGCTGATGTCCATGGTTCAGCAGAATATCGGCGGGAAATGGTAAAGGTCTTTGTTAAGCGAGTGGCCCAGATAGCTCTAGAAAGAGCCAGAGCAGCGTGATAGGAGGTATAGAGTGAAAGGTGAAATGAAGGAATTAAAGTTCTCCGTTAACGGCAAGCCTTATGAGCTAGAGGTGAAACCGGAGACCTTGCTCGTGGACTTGTTGAGGGAAGAATTGAAGCTGACCGGCACCAAAAAGGGTTGTCTAGTTAGTGCCTGTGGCGCCTGCACCGTTAATATTGATGGTAAGGCGGTCAGGTCCTGTTCAGTACTGGCGCTTCAGGCTAATGGCCATGAGGTTACCACCATTGAAGGGGTAGCTGATGGTGACAAGCTGCACCCTATCCAGCAGGCAATGGTCGACCATGGTGCTATAGAGTGCGGATACTGCACTCCGGGGATGGTGATGTCGGCGAAGGCATTGCTGGCCGAGAATCCAAGCCCAACGCGGGAGCAAGTAAAAGAGGCGATACAGGGCAATCTGTGTGCCGACGAAGGTTACGTTAAATATATCGAGGCTATAGAAATAGCGGCTAGAGAGATGCGAGGAGGTCACTAGAATGGAAGAGACTTTCGGGAACTATTCGATTTTAGGAAAAGCGATACCACGGGTAGACGCCAAGGCCAAGGTTACCGGCCAGGCAAAGTATGCCGCCGATTTTGAAGAGGCCAACATGCTATGGGGCCAGATAAAGAGGAGTCCTTATGCCCATGCCCGGATATTGAATATCGACACCAGCAAGGCGGAGAAGCTGCCCGGTGTAAAAGCGGTGACCACCGGTAAGGACTTTGGCGGTTTCAAGTGGGGTTGGAGCGGGCCGACCCGTGACGAAGAGCCCCTGGCCGTGGAAAAGGTGCGCTATCTATACGAAGGGGTAGCGGGGGTAGCTGCCGTTGATGAGGATATAGCTCAGGAGGCCTGTGACCTTATTGAAGTAGAGTATGAACCGCTTCCCGGCGTTTTTTCTCCCACCGAGGCGATGCAGGAAGGGGCACCGCTGGTTCATGATGACCGCCCAGGGAACATTTGCGTTGAATACCATTGGAACTTCGGCGATGTCGACAAAGCCTTCGCCGAATCTTACCTTGTTCGAGAGGATACCTTCCAGACTCCTCGAATGGCCAAGGGATATCTAGAGCCGCCGGCAGTGATTGCCTACTGGCCTGACCCCAACCGTCTCGTCTATATCGGGGCCAAGGGAAGCCCATATTTTCCCTACCGTATTCTAGCCAGGTGCTTTAACCTGCCGCTGAGCAACGTACGGATAATAACCCCCATTATTGGCTCTGATTTTGGCGGCACCAAGAATGACATGACACCGGCTGATTTCTCGGCGGTCATGCTGGCCAAGAAAGCGGGCCGGCCGGTGAAGATTGTAACCACTCAGTTTGATACGCTCACCACCGACCTGCGGCGCCACCCCATGTGGATTACCGTTAAGACAGGGGTCACTAAGGATGGCATATTAAAGGCCACATACCTCAAGGCGGTAGCCGATGGGGGTGCCTACACCCGGATGAGCCCGCTTACCATGTTTCTTGTCGGTACCTGTCATACACTGCCCTACGAGCTACCTAATTTCAAATATGACGCCTATAACTACTTTACCAATAACCCCAGCTCGGCAGCGATGAGAGGCCACGGGCTATACCACAGCCGGTTTGCCGCCGACGTCCAGCTGGACATGATAGCCGAAGAACTTGGCTTAGACCAGGTGGAAATCAGGCTAAAGAATTCCATTCCCAACCCCAAGCCAGGCGAGATTTATGAGACGGTCAATGCCGTGCATTTGGCCACCTGTGGCGTACAGGAATGCATCGAGAAAGTCGCCGAGGCGGTAAACTGGAAAACGAGGAAGAAAAAGGTCGAAGGTGACAAGGCCTACGGCATGGGTTTTGCCGCGGCAACCTATAACAGCGGGACGAAGCTGAGTGCCCACAACGCCTGCGCCGCCATCGTAAGGGTATGCGAGGACGGGAGTGTCAACTATCTGACCGGCGCCACCGATGTCGGGCAGGGTTCAGATACCATAATGAGCGCCATTGTTGCCGAAGTGCTGGGCATCAAACTGGATGACATAGACCTGAAGAGGGTGGATTCGGCGTTTACCCCTGTCGACCCCGGCAGCTACGGGAGCCGGGTCACCGTGCACGCCGGCGAGGCGGCAAAGAAGGCCGCCGATGATGCCAAAAATCAGCTCCTTGAGGTCGCCGCGGAGCAGTTTGGCGTAAAACCGGACGATGTTGAGATTAAAGATAAGAAGGTCTTTGTTAAGTCAAACCCCAATAAGAACATGGCCTGGGAGAGGCTGGTGAGGATTGCCTGCTACGAGACACCGGGCAAGGTCATCATTGGCCGCGGTTATTCCACACAGGGAATATCAATGTATGGCCTGGCTGATTTCAGTAAAGGTGCGGGCGATATCGGCACCAACTATAGCTTCACCGCCCAGGCAAGCGAGGTGGAGGTGGATGTGGAGACAGGCGTGGTAAAATGTACCGATAAAAATGTGATCGCCCACGATTGTGGTTTCCCACTAAATATCCAGGCGGTGGAGACTCAAGTCCAGGGTGGTTCGTATCACCAGGGGATATCAGCCGCCATGTACGAGGAATTTAAGATGGATCAGGGGCAGACCCTCAACCCCAACCTAGTCGATTACAAGCGACCACGTGCCTACGAAGCGCCCATGACCGATGTAATACACGTAATAACCAATGACCCCTATGGCCCCTTTGGTGCTAAAGAAGCCAGCGAAGGTAGTTGCTGCAGCGCTCCACCGTCAATAGTCAGTGCCATTCATGATGCTACAGGGGTCTGGATAAAGGACCTTCCGACGGAGCCGGAGAAGGTTTTCTGGGCGCTGAAGAAAAAGAGGGAAAAGGGACAAAAATAACTCGTATTTACCAACGGTCTTAGAGGGCTACACTTCGGTGTAGTCCTTTTTTTATTGTGGCAATGTCGAGGAGCAAACCGGGCAGCTTTCGTTTCTTCTTATCTCAAGAAGCTGGAATTTCATATCATCACCATTGAACAAGAGCAATTTCCCGGCGAGCGCCGGGCTCCGGCCGATAAGCAGTTTGATAGCCTCCAAGGCTTGCAAGCTGGCTATCACGGCTGGAGTCACCCCGAGAACACCAAGCCCGCCGACACCTTCGGGGGAAAGGCAAGCCAGACAGGGCGTTTTCCCCGGTATAATGGTGGTAACCATGCCTCTCAGGCGCGAGACACCGCCATAAATGTAGGCTGTCTTCTGCTTAACACAAGCCGAGTTTACCACCAGCCGTGTGGCGGAATTATCCAGCCCATCGACTACTAGCTGAGCCCCATCGATAAGGCTAAGGACGTTCTCTTCTGTTATCTTGGCGAAGACGGGAGTAATTTCCAGCTTGGAATTCAATCGGGACAGTTTTCTTTTAGCTACGATTACCTTCTTCTTGCCTATATCCTCTTCCCCGTAGAGAATCTGCCGATTCAAATCAGGCAGTTCCACGATATCGAAATCAACGATGGTAATATGGCCGACGCCAGCCGCAGCCAGATAGCTTGCCGAAACACAACCCAGCCCACCCACGCCGACGATTATGACATGAGAGTCTTTTAGCTTCTCCTGCCCCTCTTCCCCAAAATCCGGGATTATCAGTTGCCGATTATATCTGGTAAGTTCGCTCTGGTCCAGCATATTAACCATCCCAGCGCCAAAGTACCTTAACTTTAACGGTATCATCAGCTTTCAGCTTGGCATCAAGGCCATTATCCAAAGCCACATAATTCTTGCCGTTAACCAAAACATCATAGTCGAAATCAAGGTCATTGGTTCCGGAGTTGATCGGCTCGAAATCTACATTTGCCTGTCTGTATCGTTTCGACAGTTCCGTAAGCAGCGCCCTTAAGGTATCACCAGCCACTATCATCTCTATAATCCCTTTCTCCTGGCTGCCCGGCCAGGGCGCATAAAACCAGGGCATAATAATAGAGAGCATTCCCTCCCGAGTCACTTCCCCGGTAGGATTAACTACGATTATCAACTCTGAAAAACCGGGCATTATAACCGCTTTCATGACTACCTCAGCGCATTATTGATACCATTACCATTGTAAATCGCCGCAGGCACAAATTTCAAATCCGCCTCACATTTACCTAAATAAATCCTTGTTTTGTCTAGCCACAGAGGCTAAAAGCGACAGCAGTGGAATTTTGTGCCCATATTGGCTATACTACAGGTAACTAGCCGGATAAGGTCGTGGAGGTGAGTCGGATGAGCAGTCTAAAAGTGGGCCAGGTCGGTGAGCTTGAAGACGGAGCTATGAAACCCGTTTCGACCAAGCAGGGGGAATTTCTTCTCGCCAGGGTCGGCAACAACTACTACGTCGCGAATAGCCGCTGTCCCCACATGAAAGGAAAATTAGCCCAAGGCACATTGGAGGGAACAGTGGTCACCTGCCCTAAGCATGGCTCGCAGTTCGACCTGACGGATGGCAAGGTGGTACGTTGGTTAAGAGGCAGCGGTGTCCTGTCCAGAGTGGGTAGAGTCTTCAAGTCAGCCAAAAACCTCAAAACCTACCGGGTGCAGGTCAAGGATGACCAGCTCCTGATAGAACTCTAGGCCACTAGCTAAATTGTGATAACTTTGTAACTTTTCTCTACCCGATTTTATGTTTTTGTCACCGTTTAGTGTATATTATGTTATCAATAGAGACTAAGGGGTAAAAATGTCCATTATTTTCTCTGGCAGAGAACTGCTGGAAGTGGCGGTGGGCATAGAGAAAAACGGGGCCGCCTTTTACCAGGCCCTGGCCGAAAAGAGCCAAGACAATAGCACCCGGGCTATCTACGAGCACCTGACCGCTGAGGAAATAAAGCACCAGAAAACCTTCCAGGGAATGCTGGAGAAGGTGGGCAGCTACCAGCCGCCTGAGGATTACGCTGAAGACTACCAGCTTTATCTGAAGTCTCTGGTCGACAGCTCGGTATTCACCGATATCGCCCACGCTCGGCAGAGAGCCGCCGAAGTGGCCTCTGAAAGGCAAGCCCTGGACATCGGCATCCAGGCGGAAAAGGATTCCATACTCTTCTACACCGAGATGCAGGGCCTGGTGAAGCACGCTGACCGCCAGATTGTGGCTAATATAATAGGCGAAGAACGGGGGCATCTGAGCCAGCTTTCCCAAATTAAGGAAACAACGGCTGGATAGTTCCCCGGAATAAGAGGAGCGTGAAAGATGACGGCGGAACAGGATAGGACTTTAAAAGGGCTTCAGGTTGCCATACAGATGGAAATCGACGGCAAGGATTACTACCTGAAAGCAAGTCGGGAAAGCCGTGATGAGCTGGGGAAAAAGCTACTGGGAAAGCTGGCTTCAGAAGAGGACGCTCATCGGCAGAGGTTCGAGCAGATATACAATTCCATAAAGACCAAAAGGGGCTGGCCGACGGCTGATTTCCAGCCCGACGGCGGCAGGACGCTGAGAACGATATTCGTCCGCGCCACCGAGCAGATGGGCGCCAAGGCCAAGGCACCGAAAACCGAGCTTGATGCTATAGAGACGGCGATGGGCATGGAAAACAAGACCTTTGATTACTATACGCGCCAGGGGGCAGACGCCACCGAAGACGCCGAGAGAGAGTTTTATTACGCCTTGGCTGGGGAAGAGAAGGAGCATTATTTGGTTCTGCTTGACTACTACGAATACCTTAAAGACCCCGCCGCCTGGTTTGTCCAGAAAGAACACCCCTCCCTGGACGGTGGTTAAATAATGCCGCCGAGATCCCGGAGGTAGGAAATGAGGCAGGTTTACCTGGACTACGTAGCCACCACGCCAGTATTACCCAAGGTGCTGGAGGCGATGCTGCCCTACTTTAAAGATGCCTACGGCAACGCCCAGTCTCTGCATGACTGGGGGGATAAAGCTAGAGAAGCGGTAGGGAATGCCCGGGGCAAGGTTGCCGACCTCATTGGGGGCGGGGCTGAGGAGATTATCTTCACCGCTAGCGGCACGGAGTCGAATAACTTTGCTATCAAGGGGCTGGCTATGGCCCAGCAGGCCAAGGGCAAGCATATCGTCGTTTCCGCTATCGAGCACTTCTCGGTATTACATTCAGCCCGCACGCTGGAGAAGTGGGGATTTGAGCTCACCGAGGTGCCAGTGGACAAATACGGGGTAGTGGACCCCAAAGATGTCGCCAAAAAGATGAGGAAGGACACCGTACTTGTCTCTATCATGCACGCCAACAACGAGGTGGGCACGATACAGCCTATTAAGGAGATAGCCAACGTAGTGAAGAAAACAGGGGCTATTTTCCATACCGACGCCGTAGCCAGCGCTGGCTCAATACCGATTAACGTCAAGGAGCTGGGGGTAGATGCCCTGAGCCTGGCCGCTAACCAGTTCTACGGACCTAAAGGCGTCGGTGCCCTCTGGCTCAAGAAGGGGGTGCGCATCATCCCCTTCCTCGATGGTGGCGTACAGGAGGAGGGGCGGAGGGCTGGGACCGAGAATGTGCCCGCCATCGCTGGGTTGAGCAAGGCGGCCGAGCTGGCTAAGGCCGAGATGGCAGCCAGGGCCAAGCGCTTTTCCGCCCTTCGCGACAAACTAATCACCGAGCTGCCCAAACGAATCGAACACGTCACCGTTACCGGGCACCCCACCCAGCGCCTGCCCGGTCACGCCAGCTTCTGCGTTGAGTTCATCGAAGGGGAAGCCATGCTAATGCTCTTGAACAGTCAGGGCATAGCCGTCTCCAGCGGCTCAGCCTGTACCTCAAGGGCGCTCAAGGCCTCCCATGTCCTCATCGCCATGGGGATCCCCCACGAGATAGCTCAGGGATCGCTCCTATTCAGTTTTGGGCTGGATAATACCGAAGAGGATGTTGACTACGTATTGGAGACGATGCCGCCCATCGTGGACCGGCTGCGGCAGATGTCACCGCTATACGCCAAATTCATGAAAGAAAAGGCGAAAGGAGGCAAAAAATAAAATGCCTGTTTACAGCGATAAAGTGATGGACCATTTTATGAGCCCCCGCAATGTGGGCGAGATAGATAATGCCGACGGCGTCGGCGAGGTAGGCAACCCCGTCTGCGGGGATATGATGACCTTCTATATCAAGGTCAAAGATAATCACATCAGCGATGTAAAGTACAAGACTTTCGGCTGCGGCGCCGCCATCGCCGTTTCCAGCATGGTCAGCGAGATGGCCAAGGGTAAAACCCTTGAAGAGGCCAAGAAGATAACCCCGTCGCTGGTGGCTAAAGAGCTGGAGGGGCTGCCCAAAAACAAATACCACTGCTCCAACCTGGGCGCTGAAGCCCTAGGTAAAGCCATCGACAACTACCTGAAGAAGCAGGGCGAGGGGAGTAAAAAGGGAGGCAAGAAATGAAAGAGGGTAAAGAGTCGAAAGAAATGGTCAGAAAGTGCCGCTGTCCCTACTGCGATGAAGAGATAATCCTGGCGGAGTTCCCCTATTGCCAGCCCTGCGGCGTAACCCTGCGCTACTGTAGCCACTGCCATATAGCCGTGCCCAGGGAAGCCGAGGTCTGCCCCGAGTGCGGAGCTAAGCTGGAAGGGAAATAAAGAGGCTGAAATGTCGGAAAAGGTTACCCTGGTCGTATTCAGCGGGGAGATGGATAAAGCCATGGCCGCCTTCAACATCGCCATCGGCGCCGCCGCTATGGGTATGGAGGTGAGCATGTTCTTCACCTTCTGGGGCCTGAATATCATCAAGAAAAACGAGGGCCCCATCAAAAGCCGGGGGGTTATGAGGAAGATGCTCAACTTTATGAACCGCGGCGGCTCTAAGAGATTGCCTTTGTCCCGATTCCATATGTGTGGTCTGGGCAAATGGATGATGGGCAAGCTAATGAAGGATGCCAAGTTCCCCTCCGTCGATGTATTGATTGCTACCGCCAAGGAAGCGGGGGTTAAATTCATCGCCTGCACCAACACCATGGGGGTTATGGGAGTCTCCAAGGACGCCTTCATCCCCGAGGTAGACAGCTTCGGAGGGGTAGCTGCCTATATGGCTGCGGCTAAAGAGAGCCAGGTTAATCTGTTCGTTTAAGGAGGCAATATGAAGGCAGATGCCACCCTGGACTGCGTTGGGCTCTACTGCCCCATGCCCATTTACCAGACCGCCAAAAAGATAAAGGAGCTGAAGCCGGGGCAGGTGCTGGAGGTTCTGGCTGATGATGAGGGGATAAAAGAGGATATACCTGCCTGGTGCCGCACCACCGGTAACGAGCTACTGGGTATTGAGGAAGCAGCCGATGGTTATACAGTTTATGTCAAGAAGGCTAAATAGGCCGAGGTGAAAAATGGACCTTAAGGCTCTATACAAACTAGGCTACGGCCTTTATATCGTAAGCTCCAAGAAGGGCAAGAAGTTTAACGGGCAGGTGGCCAACACTGTCTTTCAGATTACTTCCCAGCCCCCCACCATTGCCGTCAGCATCAATAAACAAAACCTGACCCATGAATATATCAGGCAAAGCCAGGTCTTTACCGCTTCCATACTCGCCCAGGACACGCCCCTGGCCTTCATCGGGCACTTCGGCTTTAAATCCGGGCGGGATATAGACAAGCTCAAGGGCATCAACCACAAGATAGGCACAACCAAAGCACCCGTCGTCACCGACCATACCCTGGCTTACCTGGAAGCCAGAGTCCTACAAGAGGTAGACTCGGGAACGCACAGCATTTTCATCGGGGAGCTGGTGGGAGCGGAGGTTATCGGAGAAGGCGAGCCGATGACCTACGCCTACTATCACCAGGTCAAGCGGGGCACCACCCCCAATACCGCCCCCAGCTATATTGCCGAGCAAAAGAAGGAGGTACCAGCTAAAATGGCTAAATACCAGTGCACCGTCTGCGAGTACGTTTACGACCCCGAAATGGGCGACCCCGACGGCGGAATAGAACCGGGCACGCCCTTCGAAAAGCTGCCCGAAGACTGGGTTTGCCCCGTCTGCGGAGCTGAAAAGAGCGATTTCGAGAAGATAGAGGACTAAACAATGACGTACGGCAAATGTCCGGGACAGGATATGCGCAACTTGCGGGTATCGGTACATAAGTGCCCCAACTGCGGCGCCGAGGTTGAAATCTTCTCCGACGAGATGCGGATAAAGTGCCCCAAGTGCAAGAAGTATGTCTATAAAGAGAAGGTGCCCTCCTGCATAGAGTGGTGCGCTTCCGCCCGCGAGTGCCTGGGCGAGGAGAGGTGGAAGCAATTGAAGGGCATCGACTGATAAGAGCTTCGGAGCAGCCAATGGGGTTGCTCAAGATATAAGAAAGGAGGATATCATGAAAGACAAACACCTTACAACTAACCAGGGGGTTCCAGTCAGCGATAACCAGAATTCACTGACCGTGTCTGAGCGTGGTCCCGTGTTGCTGCAAGACGTGCACCTCATTGAGAAGCTGGCACACTTTGACCGCGAAAGAATCCCCGAGCGTGTGGTTCACGCTAAAGGTGCTGGAGCTCACGGCCACTTTCAGGTAAATAAGAGTATGTCGAAGTATAGCTGTGCCAACTTCCTCCAGGACCCGAAAAAGAAGACGCCCGTCTTTGTCCGCTTCTCCACAGTGGTTGGGGCGCGAGGCTCAGCTGATTCGGTCCGTGACCCCAGGGGCTTTGCCGTCAAGTTCTACACCGAGGAGGGGAACTACGATTTGGTTGGTAATAACCTGCCCGTCTTTTTCATCCGTGACGCCATCAAGTTCCCAGATATGGTTCATTCCTTCAAGCCAGCTCCTGATACCAACATCCCCACTGCTTCCAGCGCAAACAGCCGTTTTTGGGACTTTATCTCTTTGACTCCCGAATCCACCCACATGATAACCTGGCTTTTCTCCGACCGAGGCACAGTCAAGAGCTTTCGAACCATGGAAGGTTTTGGCGTCAATACCTACAAATGGGTGAACAAAGAAGGCAAAGAGGTCTACGTCAAGTACCACTGGAAGCCAACGGCAGGAGTTCACTCAATCGACCGCCACGAATCCACCCGCCTGGCGGGGGAAGACCCTGACATCGCCACCCGCGACCTGTATGATACCATCGCCTCAGGTAAGACGGTTGAGTACGAACTCAATGTTCAGCTTATGGACATCGCCGACGAGTTGAAACAGAACTTCGACCCGCTTGATGCGACCAAGACCTGGCCCGAAGACAAGTTCCCACTGATGCCGGTGGGCAAGATGGTGCTGAATCGCAACCCAGAAAACTATTTTGCCGAAGTAGAGCAGGCAGCTTTCTGCCCCGCTTCTATCGTCCCCGGTATCGAGCTTTCCGCAGACAAGCTCCTGCAAGGCAGGGTCTTCGCCTATGCGGACACCCAGCGACACCGGCTGGGACCTAACTATCTACAACTCCCGGTCAATCGGCCACGGGTGACGGTCAACAACAATCAGCGTGACGGAGCCATGCAATATGCACCATATGGAGGCGGAACGGTCAACTACGAGCCCAATACCCTTGCCGGCGGCATGCCCGGTGAGGCTCATGCCTACCCCACCAGCCAGACCCACGTTGAAGGGAATTTGGGGCGCCGCAAGATCAGCCTGACCAACGACTTCGAACAGGCAGGCGAACGCTACCGTTCGCTCAGCCATATGGACCAGGATCACCTGGTAGATAACATCGTTGACTCGCTGAGTAAGGCGGACAAGCCGATTCAAAAACGCATGGTTGAGAATCTTACCAAGGCTGACCCCGAGTTTGGCAAGCGTGTAGCTGCAGGGATGAAACTCGGATGAGGAAGGCAACCAGAAACTATACTATAGCCCTCATCAGGGAGAAATAATAAAGGAGGAGCCATGGACAAAAAGGAAATCATCGCCCTACTAAATGAAGACCTTGAGGGAGAGCATGGGGCCATTATTCAATATCTGAGCCATGCCTACGGCATGGGCGAAGGCGAGATGTCCTGTGAAATCGAAGCCCTGGCCAGAGAGGAAATGCGCCACCTGGACTGGCTGGCCGAGACCATTGTTGAACTGGGCGGCACCCCCAGCCTCAAGCGGGGGAATATGCGCATGGGCGGCCAGGCGGTGTCGGAATGGATGGCCAACAACGTGCTGCTGGAAGACGACGCTATAAAGCTCTATAAAGAGCACATAAAGGCTATCGACGACCCCAAGATAAAAAGGCTGCTCAAGCGCATCCTTTCCGACGAAGAGTCGCACCGTGGTGATTTTGAGCACTTTGTCGACAAGTCGAAGAAAGAAGGAACCAAAGATATAAGGGACAGCCGCCAGGACGAGACCACCAAGGTGCTTAACTGGGGCATCGAGCACGAATACACCGTCATCCTCCAGTACCTGCTTAGTTCCTATCTGACACCAAATAAAGAGGTTAAGAAGGAAATGGAAGACCAGGCCATCAACGAAATGCAACACCTGGGCTGGCTGGCCGAAGAGGTAGTTGATGGTGGCGGCACTCCCCGAATCGAGCACACCGAGGTCGACCGCTCCAAGAAGACCCCAGATATGCTCCGGGCTGGCATTAAAATAGAAAAGGAAGTGACCGAAGCCTACGACAAGGCCGCCAAGAAGGTGGAAGACCCCGGCCTGAAAAAACTACTCTTCCGCATCAGAGACCATGAAATCTACCACACCGATATCTTCGGCGACCTGCTCAAAGAAGAGGAGAAATAAACCAGCAATCCAAAGGAGTGGTAGGCGAGTCTCGAAATGGAGAAAGCGCTATGGAAGAACTGATAAAGGAATTTATGACTAAAAAGAGGTTTGCTGTCGTCGGCGCCACCGACAACACGGAGAAGTACGGCAACCGCATATTTAAGAACCTGACCAAACGCGGCTATGAGGTATACCCGGTCAATCCTAATCTAGAGGAAATTGAGGGGGTCAAGTGCTACCCTACCCTAGCTGATATACCCGTCAAGTTGGAAGTGGTCGACTTTGTCGTGCCGCCAAATGTAACCGAGTCTATACTCAAGGAATGTAAAAAGCTGGGGCTGGACAATATCTGGCTTCAACCCGGTTCGGAGAGCGAAGCCGCCATCGCCTTCTGCCACGAGAACAACTTTAAGGTGGTGCATGACACCTGTGTTATGTTAAACTAAGGGCGTTAAACTAGTTAGCGGGAGGGACGCATAATGAAGATTGCCGTCATCAGCGATAATGACACCACCATCAGCCAGCACTTCGGACGAGCGCCCTACTACGTAGTGGTAACTGTGGAAGACGGCGAGGTCGTGGAGAAGGAAACGAGGGATAAGGCCGGACATCACTCCTTTGCCGGTCAACACCAGGAACACGAACACGGAGAAAGGCACGGCTTCGGGGCCGGAGCTCAATCGAGGCACGCTGCCATGGCCGAGGCTATCGCCGACTGCCAGGTGCTTATCGCCGGCGGGATGGGCTGGGGGGCCTACGAGAACCTGACCAGCCGTGGCGTTGAGACCATCGTCACCGACATCAAAAACATCGATGAGGCAGTGAAACTATACCTGGAAGGCAAACTGCTCAATTTGCGGCAGCGCCTGCACTAAATCGCCTCACCAGGGCCAACTGACAAGTCATTTGCACACCCTATTGTTTTGCTGTTAGAATAGCCTGGTGTTTCATTACGGCTAAATCTAAAAAATACTAGTTCAGGGTAGGATAATTGCCCCCCAGCGAGCTGGGGGGCAAACAATGTAATTTTCTATGGACAAGAAAGCCTTTTTCGTATTAGTCGCTACCATGCTAATCTCCATGTTGGGGTTCGGCATAGTAGTGCCGTTGCTGCCCATCTACGCCGACCAGCTTGGGGCCAGCGCCCTCGAAATCGGCCTTATCAATGCTGGTTTCAGCGTGATGCTTTTGATAACGCTACCTTTTATGGGACGTCTCTCCGACCGCTTCGGGCGCAAGAAGTTCCTCGCCATCGGGATGAGTATTTTGACTCTGGCCTCGCTCAGCTTCATCTGGGCGCATAACCCCACCCAGCTGATTCTGGTGCGCATCTTCCAAGGTCTCGGTGCCTCGATGCACCTGCCCATTGCTCAGGCCTACCTAGGCGACATTACGCCTAAGGGGGAGGAGGGCAAATGGATGGGGCACTTTACCGCTATCCTCTTCAGTGGTATGAGCCTGGGGCCCCTGCTCGGCGGTGCGCTTACCGACCTCTTCAGCGTCAACACCACCTTCCTGGTGATGGCAGCGCTCTGCCTGACCGGCCTGATTGCCGTCCTCATCTTCCTGCCTGAGGTCAAGGAGAGGGTTGTCGCTGCCAGAAATGGCTCCGTCTTCGAGGGTTTAAGGAAGAGCCGTATCCTGAAGGGGGTCTTTGCCTCCCGCATGACCATCGGCTTCAGTATGGCCTGCATAATGACCTTCCTGCCCCTCTTTGCCAGTGAGAAGCTGGGCTTGAGCATCTTTCTTATCGGGGTACTCATCGCCTCGCGGACACCGCTGGCGCTGCTGCAGTCTTATACGGGCACACTGGCCGATAAACACAGCCGGCGGGGACTGGTGGTCATGGGTAGCCTCGGCACCCTCATCTTTATCGCCCTGATGCCCATAACCAGCAGCTTCTGGCCACTGCTGATAATGAACGCGCTTATGTTTATCGGAGTTGCCTTCGCCATGCCCGCCGCCACCGCCTACGTCGTTGAGGAAGGTCGGGTCTTCGGCATGGGGGCCAGCATGGCCCTTTTCATGATGGCCATGCAATTCGGTCACGGGTTGGGACCCGTAGTGCTGGGGGGCATCGTTGACTTCATGGGTATTGAATCGGCCTTCTACGCTGCGGCTATTATACTCTTGCTCGGTACCTTCGTCTTTATCTGGTTCAGTCGAGGCTATTCACCAAGAGCCACGGCACAAGACAAAGGGCTAGGTAAGACCCCTATCTCTATTTCCTAGCCAAAGCTTCGGATAGCTTTTCCAGCCAGTCCAGGATAGGAATCTCCCGACCGCAGACACAAAGCCCGCATTGATTGCAGCTATCGATGTCGTGTTTTTCTCTACGATAAATAGAACGCGCCGTTTCCATATCGTCGTACATTGCGGCATCGTTGTAAAGCTCAAAGAGGCGAGGGACATCGACGCCCAGGGGGCAGGGCATGCAGCCGTAGCAGGTGGTACAGGGGATAGGTTTCAGTTTACGGTAGGCATCCCTGACCCGGGCGATGAGCACTTCTTCGGCCATGGTGAGGCCGTCAGGCTTAGCCTTGTCGGCCAGAGCGACGTTTTCTTTCACCTGCTCCATGGTGCTCATATCGCTGACAGCACTAGCCACTTCGGGATGATTCCAGACCCAGTGTAGTCCCCACTCCGCTAGGGAGCGCTTTTGGGGAGCGGTTGCCCATAGCTTAGCCACCGACGGTGGCGGTTCTTTGGTCAGCCTGCCGCCTCGCAGTGGCTCGGCGGCCACCACCGCCAAGCCCTTTTCGGCGGCCAGTTTTAAGCCGCTGACGCCCGGCTGGTAATCGACGTCCATATAGCTATACTGGAATTGGGCCAGAGTCCAGCCATCGTAATCATCAAGTATACCCCTGAGGAATTGAAAGTGGTCGTGGAAAGAGAAGCCCAGCTTGCCGATTCGGCCCTCGGCCATAGCCTTTTCCGCCCAGGCCAGGACATCAAGCCCCTTTAATACGGGCCAGCTATGGCGGTTCAAGCCCCCGAGGAAAAAAAAGTCAACGCTCTCAGTCTTCAGCCATTTTAGCTGGTTATCCAGGTAGTGGTCGAGGTCAGCGGAGGCATTAATAAGGAGAGACGGCAGGCTGGCGGCAATCTTAACCCTCTGGCGGTAGCCACCCTCAAGCGCCTTGGTGACGACACGGATAAGGTGCTCCTGCCGCTCTAGGTCGTAGGGGCAACCCAGATCGAGGTAGTTGACGCCGTGGTCAATGGCGTGGCGGAGCATGCCAACGGCTTCGTCTATATCCAGCGGCAGCCGCTGGACGCCAAAGCCCAATACCGATGCCTTCCAGTCCAGCCGGCCAAACCTGCGGTATTTTATTTATACGCCTCCCTCAGTTACGTCCCTGCGCGAGTGGTTATTCTTCCTCGTCCACCCAGGGAGAATCGTGCTCGCCGCTTAGGCAGCAAACGATAAAGCCGTAGGGCTTATCCGTCCACCGGGTAATTAGGGGCAGATGATAAAACCCCGAGGGACAGACGGCGACGGTAGGCTTGTTGAAGACATGCCGCTCGTATTCCTCGCCCATAGCCAGCTCCTGCTCACAGCCTAGGAAGTCCAGGTCATCGGGGTCGAGGCCGACAAAGACCAGTATCTCCTCCTCAGGATGGTAGTGCGCTTCGCCGCCGCGGTGCCAGATGCCAGAGCCTGTGTAGAAGCCCCAAGTGAAATTGACATCGAAGCCCTCCAGGTCGTTACCGTATAGCCAGACCAGGTTGTCGGCGTTTCCCGGCCCCAGCAGGCCCACCTGGCTCATATCCATCTGGAAATCCGGGTGCTCCTTCTTGAACTCCGCCAATAACTTCTCATCCTTGGCTATCTTTGACATCCTGACTGGTTCAAAACCAGCGCCCAGCGGTTTAACCAAGTGCCCGTATTTCGAACCCTGCGTTTTAGCCTTTTCGGGAAGCGCTTCGGCCTTGTAGTCAGCGGCCAATCCGATATGGTAGTGGACGATAGGTTTATCCAGCTTCTTAATCGTGACCGGGCCGTGCGGCATACCCTTGGGTACGGTGATTGCCGAGGGTGCGTTAAAGGTATGCTCCTCGCGCTCCTCGCCCAGCTCTACCGATATCTCAGCACCCAGATAGGTGATATCGGTGTTATCGATACCAGCAAAGACCAGGCACTCGTCATAAGGGTGCACCAGCGCTCCTTTAAGAGGGTGAATGCTCCCCGTTTTCTTAATGAATCCGTAAGAAAAACTGGCATTAAACCCCTCCATGTCTTTGCCTTCCATCCAGAAACGCGGCTCGGCATACAGGCCCGCGGGTGGGTTTTGGACGACTAATGGTTTTATCAGGTGCGCATGCTTTTTCTTGGCCATCTTTAATGACTCCTCCTAACTAATGATTTTTCTAGTGAAAAGTGCTTACGCTTCTACCCAGGGAGAAGCGTGTTCGCCGCTGAGGCAGACCACGATAAAGCCGTAGGGCTTATCCACCCAGCGTGTGATAAGGGGGAGGTGGGGAAAACCCCCGGGGCATATAACAAGGGTGGGCGTGTTGAAGATATGCCTTTCGTAGTCCTTGCCCATGCCCAGCTCCTGTTCACTGCCCAGATAATCTATGTCGTCGGGGTCTAGCCCGACAAAGACCAGTATTTCTGCTTCGGGGTGGTAGTGAGCCTCACCGCCGCGGTGCCACTTGCCGCACTGGGAGTAGAATCCCCAGGTGAAGTTGACCTCGAATCCCTCCAGGTCCTTACCGAAAAGCCAGGCAATCTGGTCACCGTTGCCGGGGCCAACGCCATTCTCCGCCGGGTGCAGGATGCCGGAACGGTCGGCGATAAAGGCATAGCTTATCGGCTCGTCAGGAGCGGGCGGGCCCGGCTTTCGGGCGTCGAATTCTTTCCAGTCAATATAAGTAATCAGCCGTTTAATCAGGTGCCCGTGCTTCGTGCCCGTCGTCTTTGCCTTCTGGGGAGCCTCGGACGCCTTGTACACTGGATCCAGCCCGATGGTGTAATGGGCAATGGGTCTATCTACTCGCTGGAAGTTGACCGGGCCGTGGGGCATGCCCTTGGGGATAAGCACTACCGAAGGCTCGTAAAAGACATGCTCTTCGCCCTCTTCACCTAGCTGAATCGATACCTCACCGCCCAGATAGAGCATATTGGTGTTATCGGTGCCGGCAAAGACCAGGCATTCGTCATAAGGATGCACCAGCGCCCCCTTCACGGGGTGACAAACCTTTGGTTCCTTGACGAAGCCGAAGGAAAAAGTGGCGTTGAAGCCCTCCATGTCCTTGCCTTCCATCCAAAAACGCGGCTCAGGGTAGAGCCCGGGAGGTCCCTTCTGGACCTTTAATGGCTTTATCAGATGCGCATATTCCTTTTCAGCCATTTTACTAAACCCCCTTTCCAAAGCAAGCATAGCAGGCACAAGCCTCTTGGTCAAGATACCCTCCCCTATAAGCTTGTCTTATTTGCCAAAAAATAGTTTATATTATATACTATATATATAATAAACTGTTTCGGGAGGAAGTACGTGGCAAAGACCAGGGAGACACGAGAAGACATTGTAAGGCGAACAGCCGATGGCCTGCTGTCCGTGCCTCCGCTTATTTTCCGGGGAGTACGACGCAAACTGCTCAAGACGGCGCTGGACAACATGAATATAGATGTCTCGCCGCTACACTTCGAGATTATGAGGCTGCTCAAGGAAGATGGCACCCTACACATTACCGAAATCGGAGAAAGATTGCAGGTAGCCCGAGCCCAGATGACCCACCTCATAGACAAGCTGGTGGAGCTGGAAATGGTGGAAAGACAAACCGATAGCATCGACCGGAGGGTGACCAATATCGTGCTCACCGATAAGGGCGGCGCTTTCTTGGAGGAACACGGCGGTAACATACGGAAGGCAACCAAGGATTTTGTGTCTGGCCTCACCGACGAAGAACTGGCCGACCTATCGGCTTCGCTAGAAAGGCTGCGAGAGATACTATCCAGATTGCAGTAGCCCCCTGCCCTCCCAGTCTAGTGATTTATCATGGCTATGATAAACCAACGAAATCAAAGCGTGCTTGACGACAGCCGAATCGGGCGGCTGTTGCTTAAACTGTCCCTGCCCACCTTTTTCGGCTTTTTCGTCATGACACTCTATAACGTGGTGGATACCATCTTTATCGGCCACTACATAGGCCCCCTGGGTATCGCCGGACTTTCCATCGTCTTCCCGCTACAGATGCTGTCGGTAGGCATTGGAGAAATGACGGGGATGGGTGGGGCATCACTGATTTCAAGGTCAATCGGAGCCGGGGACATAGCCAAGGCGGAGCGGACGCTGGGCAACGCCCTGACGGCCAATATCGTGCTCTCGGTGGCGTTAATGATAGCCTGTCTGGCTGTGCCCGATTTCTGGCTCCGGATCATGGGCTCCTCAGAGACCATCCTCCCCTACGCCCGGGACTACATGACCATTATTATCATCGGCATGCTCTTCATGACCTTCTCCATGGCCATGAACAACCTGATAAGGTCCGAAGGCAACGCCCGTATACCAATGTTTGGTATGATTATCGGCGCCGTTACCAACATCATACTCGACGCCATATTCATCATACCGCTGGAAATGGGGATACAGGGGGCGGCGCTGGCTACGGTGCTGGCCCAAATGGTCTCCGTCGCCTTTTTTATGAGGTATTACTTCTCGGGGAAGAGCTTCCTCAAGATCTATCTTCGGAACATGACCATCCAGTGGAACATATTGAAGGAAATCCTAGCTATAGGGATTGCCTCTTTTTCCCGGATGGTGGCCATCAGCTTTTCCGCCATCTTCGTCAACCGAATGCTCATCCTCTACGGCGGTGACTTAGCTATCGCCGCCTTTGGCATCATTCACCGCATCATGATGTTCGCCATTATGCCGGGAATAGTTATCGGCGGGGGCATGCAGCCGATTTTGGGCTTTAACTACGGGGCCAAACGCTACGACAGGGCCATAAAGACGATCCTCATTGCCACGGGCGTGGCTATTGCCTGCGGGCTGTTCGTCTTCAGCATCGTTTATTTCGCCCCGGAACCACTTATCCGCATTTTCACCGACGATGCCGAGCTGATTACTCTAAGTGTCTATGCCGCCAAGCGTATCTTCTTAGCCCTGGCTATTATCAGCGTTATGATGGTGGGCTCGCTGATCTTCCAGTCCATCGGAAAGGCGTTCCAGTCGTTTGTTACTTCAATAGCCAGGCCTATCCTGTTCCTGATTCCACTGATATTCACTCTGCCACCCGTCTTAGGACTCAACGGGGTGTGGTGGTCCTTCCCCATCTCGGATGGGCTCACCTTCCTGCTCACCCTGCTGCTCCTCATCCCCCAGATAAGGGAGCTAAGGAGAAAACACCGGTTGAGCATGGGGGAGCTGATAGAACCCCGACCGGTGTGAAAACACGGGCTAGAAGTACATCTTGCCGGGGCCAACGCTGAAGTGGAAGATGGGCTTATCTATCTTCATGAAGTAGAGCGGACAGTGCTGCAACCCCTTGGGGATAAAGACCAGGCAGCTTTTGTTGATGATATGCTTTTCGTCTCCCAGCCATAGTTCCGCTTCGCCGCCCAGTTCAAACATATTCTCCGGGTCGGAGCCGAAGAAGCCCAAGATTTCGTCGTAATCATGAGTATGTGCCTGCGGGCCGGGTGGCTTTTCCCCGGGAGCGAGTTTAGGCATAATCCTGGGCATCAGCCAGACGCACTCCATATAAAAAGCGCCGTCGACGACCTCTTGGTCTATGTAGGCGACTTGGCCGGGAATCTTACCCTGAGGGCTCCATTCGGGCTTGACTATGTCCTCTTTGGGTCTATAGACAATGTATTTCCCGTATTTCGAATCGGCCATTTTTAAGTTCTCCTTTCTTCTATCCCTTTCTCTTATATTCACGGGAAAAGAACAGGTCGTGGAACAAGATGGGCTTATTGGGGTCATTCACCTTTTTGAAATTAAGGGGGCAATGCAGCATCCCCGCGGGGATATAGACCGTGGTGGCCGTGGTAAATACGAACTTTTCCAGCTTGCCCTCTTCTTCGCCCAGCGTCAGCTCAACCTCTCCGCCCAGGTCGGTCATGTTGTTCATATCGCCGCCGACGAAAATGAGGAACTGGTCGAAGTCATGGGCGTGGGTTTCTGAAATCATCTCAAAGGGCTCAGCAATTGGCCACCAGCTGAAAGAGAAATCTTTATCGCCGAAGCTCTGGTCACTTTTCAAACCCAGGACGGAGCTTTTAACCTCGGTATGTCGCTGTTGTATTTCTTCGGGCACTTTCATATTTCGTCTGATGTATTTATCGAGATTGGATTTCATTGTCTTCTCCTTCCGTCAAATTGCGTTTGTCTATCGCCTCCCCTAGCTCCCCCTACTCCGGTGGCAGTATGGCAAAGGGTATCTGCTGCCTCAGCTCGTCCAGTGTCCATCGGCCTCCGTGCTTGACCAGAGTCCTCGATATCTCTGGTTTCGAATAAAGGTTAATCATGGGCCCGCCCACATTAAAGACCTTGCCGTTTATTTTAGCCGCTTCATCGGAGGCGAGGTAGTTTATAAAGGGAGCCACATCATCAGGGCTCGGGGTCATCTCCAGCGAGAAGGCAAACTTTCTGTCCATCCAGGGGCTTTCCGACTCGGTCACGGCTTCGTCGTAAGCCGTTAGTTCGAAAGCGGCGCGCGTCTTGGCAAAGGGAGCGAAGGCGTTGCAGGTTATGCCATATGAGGCCAGCTCTTCAGCCACCGCCAAGGTCAACCCCACCACTCCAGCGTTGGCGGCACAGTACTCAGCGTGCTTGAGAACATCGCCTATGAATGCCCGCGAGGTGCAGTTTAATATCCGCCCCCACTTCTGCTTCATCATGAAAGGCACAGCGTGCCTAATACAGTTGAAGTAGCCCTTGGGCTTGGTCAGGGTAACCTTGTCCCAGAGCTCCTCGCTCATCTCCCAGATGTTGCTGAAGCCGAAGGTGCCAGCCACGTTAGCCAAGATATCAACCTTGCCAAAGCTATCGACGGCCGTTTGTATCAGCTTTTTGGCTGTCTCGAAGTCGGAGACGTCGCCGAAGAATGGCACCGCCTCGCCACCCTTCTTCTTTATGGCCTCGGCAGTGGTCTCCGCGTCGCCACTGGCTTCTTTAAGCTGCGTGTTCAGGCGCTCCTTTTGATCGGCGCTCATCACCTTGAGGACCTTTTCGCTCAAATGAACATAACCGGTAGAACCACGGCGGCGGTTATTGGTCACCACCTTAGCCCCCTCTTCCGCCATGCCCATAGCAATAGCTCGGCCGATCCCCTGGCCCGAGCCAGTTACCACTGCCACCTTACCCTTTAATAAATCGCCCATAGGCATTACCCTCCTTCCAGTACTGGCAACTGAAATCAAGCAGGATTATTTGGTGGCTTTTAAACTCTGTTGCAGGCGACCTTATGGCCGCCACCGACGTCACGTAGCTCCGGCACCGTTTGGCTACACTCCGGCATAGCCTCAGTGCACCGCGTGTGGAATCGGCAGCCGGGAGGTGGATTCATAGGCGAAGGCATCTCCCCGCTTAATATTACCTGTTTTACCCCCTTTTCTTCATCCTCAGGCAATGTCAGCATCGAAGCTGATATCAACGCCTTCGTGTAGGGATGAAGGGGTTGTAAAAATAGGTTCTCGCCTTCGCCGTATTCCACTATCTTCCCCAGGTACATTATGGCCACGGTGTGGCTCATATAGCGTACCGTGGCTAGATTATGGGCAATGACCAGATAGCTTAGATTGTACTGCCCTTGAAGGTCTTTGAGTAAATTCATAATCTGGGCCCGAATCGAAACGTCCAGCGCCGAAACAGGCTCGTCGAGCACGACCAGGCTGGGGTTCAAAGCCATAGCCCGCGCCACCGCGATACGCTGTCGCTGCCCTCCACTAAACTCATGCGGGTAGTTCTCGGACAGCTCGGGGTTAAGCCCAACCTCCTCAAGTAGCTCCGCTACCCTGCTTCTAAGTTGCTGCTTGCTTTGCTTAGTGTTCACCACCAGCGGCTCAGCAACAACATCCCTTACTTTCATTCTGGGGTCCATAGAGCTCCAGGGGTTCTGCTGCACCGAACCTAAACGGGGACGATATTCCCTCTTCAGCTGCGCACGGGAAAGAAGATTGAGATCCTGCCCCTCAAAAAATATAGTCCCCGAGGTCGGCTTTTCCTGTAATAGCACCGCCTTGGCGGTGGTTGTCTTGCCCGCCCCCGATTCACCGACCAGACTCAGCGTCCTGCCCCTCTCTATGGTGAATGAAATGCCATCCACCGCCCTCACCCAGCCCACGGTACGCTGGAGAAGCCCTTTTTTAACGGGGTAGTGCTTTACTAGGTCACGTCCTTCTAACAAAACATCAGCCATGAGCTATTTGGCCTTCCAACAAGATACGAAGTGTCCCTTGCTGATTTCCACCTCAGGGGGTTCTTCCTCACGGCAAACCGGCTTTACGACAGGACAACGGGGGGCAAATCGGCAGCCAGTAGGCAAGCCCCTCAGCGAGGGGGGCTGTCCTTTGATCGAATACAGCCGTCCACCTTTCTGGTCCAAGCGAGGCACAGATTGCATCAGGGCGCTGGTGTAAGGGTGCTTAGGGTCTTTAAATATCTCCCGCGTCGTGGCCGTTTCTAGAATTTTGCCAGCGTACATTACAGCTACCCGATGGCACATAGTAGACACGACGCCGAAGTCATGGGTAATAAAGAGAATAGACACGTTTGTCTTCTTCTGTACATCCTTAAAGAGAGCTATATACTGAGCCTGTATGGTAGCATCAAGGGCGGTAGTGGGCTCATCAGCTATAAGTAAGCGTGGGTGGCAGGACATAGCGATGGCTCCCACCACCCGCTGCCTCATTCCACCGCTCAGCTGAAAAGGATAATTTCCTAAAATCACCTCGGGCGACGGAATCTTGAGCAGGCGCAACGCCGAAACAACCTCTTCGGTAACCTTTTCATCACGAAGGCCCTGGTGTAAACGTACCGCCTCGGCTATCTGGTCGCCGATGGGATAGACGGGATTGAGCGAGGTCATCGGGTCCTGGAGTATCATTGAGATAACACGACCGCGGTAGTGCCTCATCTCCTTCTTATCCAGCTCCAGGAGATTCGTCCCGTCCAGAAGAATCTTGCCGCCAACGATCCTGCCCGCCGGCTCCGGCAGCAAGCGCATAATCGACAAGGCGCTTACCGTCTTGCCACAAGCAGATTCACCGACCAGCCCCAAGGTCTCACCCTCATTCACATAGAAGCTGATACCATCAACGGCCTTGACCACGCCCTTACGGGTGAAGAAATAGGTGCGCAGGTCTTCAACTTGCAGTAGAACCTTGCTCATATCTGCCTCAGCCTCGGGTCAAGCTTATCGCGAAGCCAGTCCCCCAAGAAGTTGCCCGACAGCACCACCAGGCCGATAGCCGCCCCAGGGAAGAAGGATATCCACCAGGCGGTATCGATGAAGACTCTCCCTTCCTCTACCATCGCTCCCCAAGATGGATTTGGAGGCGGGATGCCGGCACCAATATAGCTTAAAACAGCCTCCGTCAGGATAACCATACCTACCGCCAGCGTTACTATTATTATCAGGGGATTGACAATGTTAGGGAAAATGTGTCTAACCATGACTCTTATCGGGGAGGCGCCGATGGTGCGAGCCTGGGTAACGAAGTCCGCCTCGCGTAGTTGTAGGGCTTCTCCCCGCATCAAGCGGGCGTAGGGAGCCCAGCCGAGAAACGATAGCGCGATAACAACAGTCCAATAACCAGGTCCGAGGGTAGCGGCCAAGAGTATCGCTATTAGAATCGCCGGAAAGGCCAGGCTTATATCGGTTACCCTCATTAAAAAGGCGTCGGTACGCCCTCCCATGTATCCGGATATTATCCCCACTACCGTTCCAATGCTACTAGTGATTAATATGACCAGCAAGGCGATGCTGAAAGAAATCTGGGCGCCGTAAATGACGCGGCTCAGGACGTCCCGGCCCATGTGATCTGTTCCCAATATATGGCTGGTGTTACCCTCCTCCATAAAGAAAGGCGGCATAAGCCTCTCCGACATATTTATCTGGTCATACGGATAAGGCGCCACTAAGGGAGCGAATATGGCTAGAATCACCACCACAGATAACACTACTACCGGTATAATGAAGGTCAGCTGGAAGAAAATCCGCTTTGGCCGGGCACGACGGGCTAGCTTATCAAAATCTACTAATCTTGTAGTATCCATCTCTTTAACGCCTCTACATCATCTGGTATCGTATCTGTGGGTTAATGTAGGCATATAATATATCCACTACTAGGTTTACTAAGAGAACCGCAGCGGCTACCATCAGGGTAATACCCTGTACTACCGGGAAATCACGGGCCCACAACGCTTCGAGGATTAATCTCCCTATTCCGGGCCAGGCGAAAACCTGCTCGGTAACCACCATACCCGTAATCAGCATGGCGAATAGCATGCCCGCCGCCGTCAGTGGCGCTATCAGGGCGTTCCTCAAGGCATGCTTGAATATAATTGTCCTCTCCGGCAACCCCTTGATCCTGGCCAGCTTAATATACTCACTGTCGAGCACATCAAGCATGCTGGAACGGACCAGACGCATCATACCTGGCAGCAGGAAAAAGGCCATGGTGGCCACGGGGAGCACGTAATGCATGAAGCCGCCCGAGCCCGAGGGTGGGAATATCTGCCAATACACGGAGAATACCAGGATGGCCATGATAGCTACCCAGAAGCCCGGCAGCGCCTGCCCCAGGATAGCAATAAACTTTACCCCATTATCCAGGAAGGTATCGCGTCTGGTGGCGCCTAAAATCCCTAGAAAGAGCGCCAGCAGCATGCTTACAAAGAAGGAGGCGACAGCTAGCGACAGAGTGTTGGGCAGCCTCTCCAAAATCATTTCGGTTGCCGACCGGTGCTTGATCAGTGATTCGCCGAGGTCGCCCTGGGCAAGGTCGGTTATGAAAATCCAGTATTGCTCCGGTATTGACTTATCCAGGCCCAGATTGTGCCTGATACGGGCTATGTCTTCCTCTGAAGACAGGCTAGTCCGGTACAAGTCCGTGGGGTCTCCCGAAGCTCGAACCAGCACAAAGATTAGAATAGAAATACCGATGAGGGCTACAAATGACTGGAGCAGTCGAACTAAGATGAAACGCGTCATCCGCTAATTTCCTTACTGCTTAGAATAGTGGAGAATAGCCCCCATTGGTATTTCGGCATACCGCATGCTTTCACATTATCAGATTCTTTAACATTATATTATTTTTGCTACCGAGTTGCCAAATAGTCCTCTGGACCAGCAGCTAAACTTCTTCAGATACCTTCAACTAACAGTATAGTTTTACTGAAACTCGTAATTTTTACGGCACCAATAGATTCCAGGGGGTGGTCATACACCCCCTGGAACCTCATTTGCCTAAACCCTGTAGAATAAGGGCTGCTCTATCTATTACTTCATCTCAATGTCGGCGTAAGCGTCGGCGATGTTCATCCACGCTCCCCAGCCGAAGTCACCGACCTTGTCTGATACGACCATCAAGTCGTATGACAAACAGATACCAAAGTTTATGAACAGTTCATCATGCACGTAGGCCGAGAATTCGGTGAAGTACTCCTCGCACTTCTCGGGGTCAGGGTCATTGACCGCCTTCATATAGAGCTCCGCCGCATGTGCGTCGTTACTGGTGGTGTGTACCCCACCCGGACAGTACATGTTAAAGGAGTGGTACACGTTGGTCGGCCAGTTGTTGCCGTAGACCCACGGAATAATGGCGCCAATATTATCGCCCTCCGTTGCCCCGAAGAAGAACAGACCAAGGAACGTCCAGGTGTCGACCATGTTTATATTGGTCTGGATGCCAGCCGCTGTCCAGTAGCCCTGGAGTATCTGGAATAATTCATCTGTATATGCGGTGCCGACCTGGATGTATATCTGGATTACCGGGTCGTCGAAAGCGTCCGGATAGCCAGCGTCTGCCAGCAATGATTGAGCCATAGCCAAGTCGTATTCCTCGGCCTCCCAATCATCGTCCCATCCGTACATACCGGGGTAGTGGAAGAACCGGCCTCCCGGTTCGGCATGACCATGGAAAAAGGTATCGGCAATCTCCTGGCGGTCGATAGCATAGGATAAAGCTTGGCGAACCCTTTTGTCACCCGTCGGCCCATCTGTCAGCCAGGTGCCGGGCATACAAACGTTAGAGCCAACAGGGACGGGAGGCTCATACGTTCTCCAACCATCGTCTTCCAGCTCGAGGGCCCGGTCAAGGGTGATACCGGTGATGATATCAACCTCGCCTCGCTTGAGCATGGCAACCTGTGTTGCCTCCTCGGGGACAACGTACTGAATGAGTGTCTCGAAGTGGGGCGGCGTGCGCCAGTGGTCCTCGTTGGCTGTCATTGTAATATGGTCACCCGAGACGAACTCGACGAACTCCCAGGGCCCGCTGCCGATGGGATTCTCCTTGAAATAGTCCCAACCATTAGTTTCAAGGTAGTCCTTGGGCAGAATCCGCAGGGACGCAAAAACCATTTCTAGTGGAGGCTCGGGCAGCACCGTCTTATAGACATAGGTGTCGGCATCCGGGCAATAGTGGGAATCGAAGTTGTAGCGCGCGTAAGGGGACCACGGATTCATCGAATCTTCCGACTGGAAGTGTTCCATAGAGTACAAGAAGTCGGCAGAAGTCACCGGGTCACCGTTGTGGAAGAAAACGTCATCACGCACGTCAAATGTCCAGGTCAACCCGTCCTCGCTTAACGAGTAGTCTTCAGCAAGTGCCGGGACGAAATCAAGGTCTTCGTTCCACGTTATTAGCGGGTCATACAGGGACCAGCCGAAAAACGACTCCCCCTCGATAAAGTCGAAGGTTTCATAAGCAAAGGTGGGCATGGAGACGCGCAGGACGCTGCCTGGTTCCGGTCCCTTGTCGCCACAACCGGTAAGGCTCATCCCGGCTATCAGGATAATCGCTAAAGGAATAAATAAAAGTTTCTTCATGGGTAAAATTTCACCTCCTTATGGATTGTCCAGAGAATATTCTTGTCCACTACGTCATATTTGCCTCCTTTCCCTAAATATAAGCGCTTACTTTCAAGCCCGATTCCTTATTTAAAGATTCGGGGCTGGCTTCTATTTTTAGTTAAAGACAATGTTTTGAGCTAAGCACAATTATACTCCCATTCTCTAGCTTGTCAATAGTTAGACAGACAAGGTGCGGCTGGTCAGCCCGTCAGGTCTGAATAACAATGTATTATCTTAATACGTGCCATACTGCTTGGCCACTTCCATCATAGCGCGCAGGTTATCGGGATTCCCCTCCTCCACACCAGCGCTCCCCGTCAGTATGTAACCGCCGCCTTTAGCACAGGTTTCAATGAGCCGCTTGCAGTGTTCCTTGACCTCCTGGGGAGTACCAGTACAGAGCACCGAGACGGGCACATTGCCGGCAATGCAGGCATTATCGCCCAGGACCTTCTTGGCCTTGGCCATGTCCATACGCTCAAAATACCAAACTACCGAACTGCGAGGCATATCCTTGATAATCTCTAGCCTCGGTTCGTAGTCACCCTCGGCGAAGGGTATCGGCACCAGACCTTCATTAATTAAGCCCATCATCACCTCTTTGAAAGTTGGCCAGTAGAAGGTCTTGAACTGCTCGTTGGACATGAAGCCGCCGGTACCTTTATGCAGTGGCATAAATATAATGGGGCAGCTTAAGTTATCAGCCGCACTTACGGTTTCGTTAATAGCAATGGGCACTAATCTTTCCATAGCCTTTTGTAACTTGTCGGGGCGCTTGAACATATCCATCATTATCCCCATCGTCCCCCTCAACATATCACCAATAAAGTCATAGGGCGCTCCATTCATGCCTCCCCAGATAGAGGGATAACCGGCTTCCAGCGCCGCCTGGCTGACCTCCATAACAGCCTCCATCCACTTATTGCACTCCAGGGCTGCCTCAAGTAGGGTCTGGTACGATTTTCTGATATCGGGATCGCTGAACTGGGTTATATACCATACCGGTATGCCGACAAAGGCCGTTATCGGACCCAGTTTGCTCCAAGGGGCTAAAGCGCCCACGGAACGGGGTAAAAAGTACCTCATCAGGTAATCGGCGGGGTCACGTATGAGGTCATCGTATTCCTCGGGCGGCATATATTCGCCCTCGACGAATTGGTAGCTCGGGCAGTCATCGGCCAGGCCGTGCCCGGGCCATTTCATCAGTTTATAGTCAATCATATCCACTACCCTGCCGGGAAAAACGAGGCCGGGGCCACCGAACGAGTCCATATCGCCGAACTCGTTCATGAACTTCAGCCACGACTTCTTCAGGGCATCGTAGTCATACATGACATCCTTTAGAGTATAGCCGGAATAATGGGCCGGGTAGAAGGCCGCCGGCAGCATCACCGGCACGCGGTCGCCTTCTTCCAGCTTTATGGCTTTAATGAACCTAGTTACCCGTTCCTTGTACATTTTTTCCGCCTGGGGCGTGACGAATTTTATATCCTGCGAAAGCCACCGCTTAAACCGTTCCTCTCTTTTCTCCTGCCAGGATAGTTCTTCCCATTTCTTTACGGTATCCATCTTTAAAACCTCCGCTGTTGTTTTTTTCTTCAATAGTCCCGGCTTGTTAGCTGCTGATTTTGTTTATTTATATACGCCGTATTCTTTGGCAGCCCCTATCACCGCCTGCAGGTTTTCCGGATCACAGCGGTCAACACTTGAGCCAAGGGTTAAAATATAGCCGCCTCCCTTACCGCAGACCTCGATAAGCCAGCGGCAGTATTCTTTAATGGCCTGGGGGGTGTTCGTATACAACTGGGCCGCCGTTACATTGCCGCCGATACAGGCCGAATCGCCCAGTATCTCCTTGGCTTTGGCCATATCCGTCTGCTCAAAAATCCAAATAACCGATGCCCGGGGCAGGTCCTTGATTACCTCCAGGCGGTCATTATAACTACCGTCGGCAACCATTATCGGTACACAGCCCTCGTTTATAATGCCCAGGAGGAGCTTGCGGAAGGTAGGCCAGTAGAACTTTTCGTATTGCTGGCTGGACATGAAATTATCCGCCCCCTTATGCAAAGGTATGAACACCATCGGGCATCCGGCAAAATCGGCCGCCGTTACCGCCGACTCAACAGAGCGGGGGGTTACTATCTCCAGGGCTTCCAGAAGCTTGTCCGGCTGTCGATAGATGTCCATGGCTATGCCACGGGTTCCCCGGAAGATATCGGCAAAGGTATCAAAGGGCGCCAGCGCCATGCCGCCGGCAGCGGACGGGCAGCCTGTTTCCAGGGCTAGCTGGCCGCATTCACCGACAACGACCTGCCACTTCTCTAACTCCTGGCCAGCCTCTCTCATAGCCTTAAAAACCGGCTGGAAGTCCGGGTTGGAACAAATTGATAACAGCTGGAAGGGCAGCCCGAGTGTGGCATCAAAGCGGGGCAGATGGCCAAGAGGTGCCAGGGTGCCCCAGGTGCGGGGGAGAAAGTATCTGAACGAGAAATCGAGGGGGTCTTTTATAAAAGCGTCATATTCGTCCGCCTTCATATACTCATCCTCGACAAACTGGTGCATCGATACATCCGAAGGTAGACCGTGCCCCGGCCACTGGTAGAGTCTGTAGTCTAGTATCTCATATACCCTTCCCGAAAAGATAAGACCGGCGCTATCATAAAGGTCCATATCAAAATCACGGATAAACTTCATCCAAGCCTTCTTCAGGGCATCGTAATCATACATGAGCGTCCGAAGCGTCGTACCGGAATAGTGCGCTGGAAAAGAGCCTCCGGGTATCTGGACGGGCACGCGGTCGGGTTTCTCCATTTTGATGGCTTTGATGAACCTGGTCAGCCGTTCCTTGTAGAGCTTTTCTGCCTCGGGGGTGGCGAATTTGACGTTCGGGGAAAGCCAGCGCTTAAAACGCTCCTCGCGCTTTTCCTGCCAGGTCATCTCCGCCCATTTCTTTTCTGCCTTTACTTGGCGCCTATCCATTTTTTAGCCAGGGAAACCGCCGCCATGGCATCACCGCCGTAGGCATCGGCCTTAGCGTATTTCACGATCTCATCGTCCATCTGCCCGCCGCCAATCATAATCTTCATCTTGCCTCTAATGCCAGCTGCTTCCAGAGCTTCTACCGTGTCCTTCATAGCGTCAAAGGCAAGGGTTAAGAATCCGCTCAGGCCCAGCACCGGGGCTGAGGTCTCCTTCATCTTCTCGACAAACTTCTCGGCGGGAACGTCGACGCCCAGGTTATAGACCTCAAAACCGTTAACATCGAGCATAAAGTCTACGATATTCAAGCCGATATCGTGAATATCGCCAGCCACTGTGCCGATAACAACCTTGCCCAGGCGCTTGGTCTCACCCGACTGGGCGAGGTGGGGCTTCACCAGTTCGGTGATTTGTTTGAGCAGCTCGCCCGAATAGACAAGCTCGGGGATGAAGTATTGGCCTTTGGCAAAGCGGTCGCCGACTAGTTCCATGGCCTTGCGGCTGTCTTCCAGTATAGTCAGCGCTTCGTCGCCGGCTTCAAGCCTCTGTGTGGTTAGCTTGATGACCTCCTCTTCTTTCAAGTCAGCTAGCAGATTAACAAAATCTTTAGGCATAGGTTTATCCCCTCAGTTTATTAATGATAAGCCTGGCTGGAATGGGCAGGTGCGAACAGGGCGAGTATACTAGTGCCTGAAGAAAAAGTCAACAGTTTTTATTCTCGGACATCCAGTCCCCACATCTTAAAAAGCTCCTGGTAGAAGGGAGGCTGGGGGAAATCGGGCATCATCTGCATGTTAAGATGGCTATAGCCCAGCTTTATCTCCTCGAAGGACTTTAGCCCCGACACCAGCTCTTCCAGTTTGGCTGCGGGTACGGAAAGGATAATCTCGCCTTCTTCCGCCATCGCCCGCTCGAACTCACCGGGATCGGGCAGAGTAATGCGGTATTCCCCACTCTGTATGACGGGCACGATAGAGTAGACGCAGGAATCGATGGGGTCGAACTCGGATTTCACCAGCTTGCCCTTCTTGTACTTAATAGCCATGAGCATACTACGCAGCTGGGCGGTATTGGAATAGATGAGCACCATGTCCGGCTTAAAGCTGGCCGTTTTCAGGGGGGCGGTAAGGATACCAATGTATTTCCCCTGCTCGAAGCGGGGGAAGGTCTTGAACACCCTCTTAGCCGCCTCCATGTTCTCCACGATATATATCATCGGGGAAATAGTCTCCTCATCGAAGGGTGGCACCAGCCCGTAGCCGATTAGAGGCGCCCAACACCAGTTATCCTCTTTGAGCATGGCTATCGTCTCGCCCTTGCGGCGGGTGAGGGCAAAAACCTGGCACTGGGCAAGGTGATGGCCGCGGTCCGTCTTGGGCCTGATGGCTTCTTTGGGGATATCGGCTTCTTTTTCCAGCATTTTTACCGCTATCGGCGCTGTCTTAAGCCTTACCAGCTTCTCCAACTCCTCCCCATAGCTGTTGAACTCGGTTATTGTCGTCATCTCTACCTCCTGGTCATGCTGCGGCTATTATGAATAAGAAAGCGCCGTTTTGCAAACTATGATATGATAACACTTAAGATATTTTAGCTACGGTACGCGACCGGGTATATCACGCCTTTGAAAGGGTGAAATAATCGGCTTTAGCCTTAGGAGGCATGAATGAAACCGGATGAGCAATACTGGAATCCAGTCCTGGAGACACTGCCGCGCGAAAACATTCAGCAGCTTCAGCTAAAGAAGTTTAAGAATATCCTCAAATGGGCT
>Ga0209427_10000443_pt1 | contig 43949 bp, 36 predicted proteins | sample DeeMarSWOR136_30_FD_187465 | JGI IMG/M metagenome (GOLD analysis project Ga0209427, IMG submission 187465) | Marine sediment microbial communities from White Oak River estuary, North Carolina - WOR-1-36_30 (SPAdes) (version 2) | ecosystem: Environmental > Aquatic > Marine > Intertidal zone >...
CCTCTATTTTTCAAGGCAAGCAGGATGCTTGCGTTACGGATAACTGTCTTTTTCAGACAGACACTAATTAGCATCTGAACTAAAACTCAGAATTCATTTTTAAATAATTCGATAAAGAAACTTTTATTTAAATGAAGCATAGAATATTAAGTTTCATATTTTCAAGTTGAAAAAAATATTGACATTTGCGATAAAAGTTTTTATATTGAAAACTATTTTAAGCGAGAGTGGCGGAAATGGCAGACGCGCTAGACTTAGGATCTAGTACCCTCGTGGTGTGGGGGTTCAACTCCCCCCTCTCGCACAATTTAATTGCTTTTGTGTTTAATAAATGAGAGGAGTGGCGATTGGAAGTTAACATTTCAGAACAAGGAAAATGGGAAAGAATTGTTGAAGTTACTGTACCTTATGAGGAATTGGTTCCAAAATTTGAAGAAGCATACACAAAATACAAAAAATCAATTCAGTTAGAAGGATTTCGCAAAGGAAAAGTACCCCTTTCTTTAATCAAGAGAGTTTTTGGAACAAAAATTGAAACAGAAGTTGCGGAAGATTCAATTTCCGAATTTTTGGAAAAAGCTGTTGAAGACAATAAGATAAAACTCTATGATTTATCTAAATTAGAATCAGTCGATTTTAAGCGAGAAAGTGGACTTAAATTTAAAGCTGTGGTCAAAATTCAACCAGAAATTGATGTTGAAAAATACAAAAACCTAAAAGTTGAAAAAGAAATATATCAGGTAACTGATGCTGATATTAATGAAGCTATTGAAAATCTTCGAGAACAACATGCGACAATGGTGAATATTGATGGCGAGGCTCAAAGAGGGAATTATATTGTTGCTGATATTCAAAAGACAGATTGGTCTGGTGTTCCCTTAATTGGGCAAAAATTTGAAAATCGCTATTTACAACTGGGTAATGATGAAACTGATAATGAATTTGTCGAACAGCTTATTGGTGTCAAAGCTGGAGATTCAAGACGGATTACGCTTCGAGCACCCAATCATCAAGCTGGGGAAAATGTACCAAATGAAGAAGAAGAACATTATTTGGTTGAGGTTAAAGAGATAAAAGCAAAGAGTCTTCCAGAAATCGATGATGAATTTGCCAGAGATTTAGGCGACTATGAAAATCTCGATTCTTTTAAAGAGGCTATCCGAAAAAATTTAGAAAAACAGTTCGAAGAAAATACAAAAATAATATTATCTAATCGGTTGATGGATGAAACTATAAAAAATAATCCTATCGAATTGCCTGAATATATGATTGATAATTATCTTAAAGCTTTTATCGAAAAAGTAAAAACCGACAGCAAAGAGCAACTCGATGAACAAGAGTTGCGGCAGAAATATCGTGCCGATGCTATTTGGAACTTAAAATGGTCAATGATCAAGGAAAAAATTTCTGACCTGGAAAGTATCGAAGTCGAAGATCAGGAAGTATCTGATTATATTGAAGAATTAGCTAAAAGAGCAGGCAAGAATGCTACATTAGTCAGAAGTAACTATCGTGATAAGAACAACAGAGAAAAAGTGAAGCGTAAAATTGAAGAAAATAAAATCATTGACTTACTGATAAATAGTGCAGAAATAATTGAAAAAACCACTACGTATCGAGATCGAATGGAAGAAAAGAAAATAATTGTTTAGATAAGAATTGTGATTATATGAGGTGTGGAATGAGTTTGGTACCTATTGTTATTGAACAGACTGGTCGTGGCGAACGAGCTTATGATATATTCTCACGATTATTAAAGGAGCGAATTGTTTTTATTGGTTCACCGATAGATGATACGGTTGCCAGCCTTGCAATTGCTCAATTATTATTTTTAGAAGCAGAGGATCCCGAAAAGGATGTCTACATGTATATTAATAGCCCAGGAGGATATGTGACCTCTGGGCTTGGGATTTATGATACAATGCAATATATCCGCCCTGATGTGGCGACAATTTGTCTGGGACAAGCTTCAAGCATGGGAGCGGTATTATTAGCTGCCGGCACAAAGGGAAAACGATCGGCGTTACCGCATTCAAGAGTAATGATTCATCAACCATTAGGTGGCGTCCAGGGAATGGCAGCAGATATCGAAATCCAGGCTAAAGAGATTTTAGCGATTCGAGAAGAAATTAATAAAATTCTATCATTTCATACCGGGCAGGATATTGAAAAAATAGAAAAAGATAGTGATCGTAACTTCTTTATGTCGGCAGAGGAAGCAAAACAATACGGTATTGTAGATGAAATTATGACAAGAAAAACTGAAAAGAAAAAAAAGTAACCAGCGGAAAAGCTAGCCGATAAAAATAATATTATTGAGGTTGTTATGGATAACTACAGCAGACGCCGAGAAAGATTATTCATTTGTTCCTTCTGTGGGAAAAATTCCAACCAAGTTGATTGTATTGTTACGGGACCAGATGTTTATATTTGTAATGAGTGCGTCAAGAATGCAAGTGAAATTATTAAAGAAGATATGAATCGACGGGCACTCATTGCAAAAAATAGAATCCGAACTCCGGCTGAGATTAAAATGGAACTCGATGATTATGTCATTGGTCAAGAAAACGCAAAAAAAATTGTATCCGTAGCAGTTTACAATCATTATAAACGCGTTGAGGCAGGAGAATTAGTTAGCGAAGAAGTCGAGCTGGAAAAGAGCAATATTTTATTAATCGGACCTACTGGTACTGGAAAGACACTGCTGGCACATACGCTTGCCCGTTTTCTGCAGGTGCCATTCACAATCGCTGATGCTACTACACTCACAGAAGCCGGATATGTCGGTGAGGATGTTGAAAATATTTTAGTCAGGTTATTGCAGGCTGCTGATTATGATGTTGATCAAGCCGAAAATGGCATTGTATATATAGACGAAATAGATAAAATTTCCCGTAAAAGTGGCAACCCTTCGATTACTCGAGATGTATCTGGTGAAGGAGTACAACAAGCACTTCTAAAAATTCTTGAAGGAACGATAGCCTCGGTACCACCCAAAGGAGGGCGTAAGCATCCGGAACAGAATTTAATTAATATTAATACAAAAGATATCCTTTTTATTTGTGGTGGAGCTTTTGATGGATTGGAGAAACTCGTCGCCAGTCGTGTGGGAAAGAAAAGTGTAGGTTTTGGTGCAGAAATTCAAAAAACAAAGGATTATAACATTGGAGAACTGCTACGATTTGTACAACCAGAGGACCTTCTTAAGTTTGGACTTATCCCTGAGTTAATCGGTCGTTTGCCTATAGAATGCGTATTCGATGAACTAACAGAAGATGCTCTTTATACGATTCTATTTGAGCCAAAGAATGCACTTACAAAACAGTATAAAAAGTTATTTGAAATGGACGGGGTCGAGTTAGAATTTGAAGATGCGGCTCTTAAGGCAATTGTTAGAGAAGCACAGAAAAGAAAAACTGGTGCTCGTGCATTACGAGCGATTATGGAAGAAACAATGCTTGATATTATGTTTAATCTACCCCAACTTAAAAATGTGAACAAATGTATCATCACAGAAGATGTTGTTGTGAAAAACAAAGAGCCGTTATTTATTTACCAGGAAATAAAGAAAACAGCATAGATTATAACAATAAAATTTTGGGTTTTACAGAAGAACCTTAGTATTTAAATAATATTTGTTTGACAGCAATGATCCTGAAATCCTGATACTTTATATCAACCAGAGGGATTGGATGTTTGATTACTTATCCAGTATCATTAATCCAGCATCAAAAAGCAAATCTTCCTAATTAAACTAATGGAATTAGTTGGGGGAAGATTTTTTTTCGCCATCGCTACTCTTTTAAACACTTTGTTAATATATCAATAATCATCAAAATATTTAACGCAACAAACTGTATAACGGTAATAATGTTTTATGATAGAATATGCAATATCTTAAATGAAAATTAACTCTGTAAAATTTTCTGTTAGTGTTAGGGATATATATCAACTCCCTACTAAACGATTACCTGAAATTGCTTTTGCTGGACGGTCAAATGTAGGAAAGTCAAGCCTCATCAACTGCCTGATTAATCGGAAAAATTTAGCACGAACCAGTTCCACTCCAGGTAAAACAAGAGTTCTAAATTACTACTGTATTAACGAAGAGTACTATCTCGTAGATCTGCCTGGCTATGGTTATGCCAAAGTATCTCAAAAGGAACGACAACTCTGGAAGAGACTGATTGAATCATATTTTATGGAAAATTCATTTTTAAAAGGTGTAATACAAATTGTCGATAGTCGCCAAGGCATCACAAAATTAGATCTGGAAATGATAACGTGGTTATCACATCTTAGTTTACACACTTTGTTGGTCGCAACAAAAACAGATAAGCTCCCCCGCAGTAAGACAACACATATAATTCAGAACCTAAACAGTGAAGCAACGGAATTAGGTATCTCAGGAGTCATCCCTTTTTCAACAGTTACTGAACAAGGGAAAAATGAAATATGGCAGTCAATAAAAGAATTATTGGATAGTGAGGTAGATATTTAGTTGAAACCTGATTTCCAAAATTTGCTTTTAACAGCAGGACCAACACCAATTTCGTCTAAAGTAAAAAAAATACTTGGTAAACCGATGATTTACCATCGTGATACCGAATTTGTTCAGACATTTTATTGTGTTACGGAGGACTTAAAATATTTTTTCCAGACCTCTCATGAGGTTTTAATTTTAACAACCAGTGGCACCGGAGGAATGGAAGCCACGATCACTAATATTTTTAGTCCAGGTGAACCAGTATTGATCGTCGAAAATGGAAAGTTCAGCGAACGTTGGACACAAATGGCTGAGAAATTTGGGCTTGATGTAAAACGAATGACCATTCAATGGGGAGAAAGTATTTCAATCGAAAAAATTACTGATTTTATAAAAAGCAATCCTTATCTCAAGGCAGTATTTCTCACTCATTGTGAAACTTCAACTGGTGCATTTACCGATCTGGAAACCATTGTTCCAGCAATACGAGAACTGTCAACTGCTTTAATTATTATTGATGCTATTTCATCAGCCGGCGTTTTACCTTTAAAAATGGACCAATGGGGAATCGATGTAACAATCACTGGATCTCAGAAGGGGCTTGGTTTACCGCCAGGATTAGCTATTATTGCTTTAAACAATCGTGTATGGCGTCATGTCGAACAAGCCGAACTGCCTCGATATTATTTTGATTTTACTCGTGCCCGTCAATCATTGCGACTTGGGAGAGGTAGTGCCTTTACCCCGGCGATACCACTAATTTTGGCGGCTAATGTTGTTTTAAATGATATACATCAACAGGGCATAGAAAAAATTTGGCTTGAACGAAAATCAATTGCAACACATTTTAGAGAAAAAATAATTGGCTTAGGATTCTCAATATTTCCTGAAATACCAGCCGATTCATTAACAGTGATAAAAATAGATGCCCCACCTGATGCGGATCATATTATTTCTTCATTAAAGGAGAAGTATCGAATTATTGTTTCTCGAGGACAGGGGCAACTTTCAAACAAAGTTATACGAGTTGGACATTTTGTAAATGTTGAACTTAAACAATTAAACCAATTTTTAGATGCATTGAACGAAATTAAAATTGGAGGTTAAAATATGGGAAAAGGTGATAGGCGTACCAGACGTGGAAAGATTTGGCGAGGAGCCACTGGAAAGCGTCGTCCAAAAAAGAAGAAATCAAAACAGAAAAAAGAAGATCAATGAAAACATAGATAAGGACCCCTAAAAATGCCCCGTATCTTAATTGTTGAAGATGACTTAAATACCCTTTCCGGGCTGGTGGAAATTATTAAGGATGAAGGTTATGATGTTGTTGGCGTAGAATCTGGGAAAAAAGCGCTGCGACTCCTCGAACGAGAGCAATTTGATTTGATGCTGACTGACTTGAGAATGCCCGATATTGATGGATTGGAACTGTATGAAAAATCTCGTTCTTATAATGCAGACATGAAGGCAGTCGTGATGACCGCCTTTAGTTCTGTTAAAGAGGCTGTAGAAGCAATGAAAAAAGGGGTCTATGAATATTTAACCAAGCCCTTAAACTTAGACGAGCTATTCTTAACGATCAAGAAGGCAGTTCAGGAAAAACAGATTTTAGAGGAAAATATCCAATTACGGGACCAACTGAAAAGCTCATATCGATTTGAAAATATCATTGGAAACAGCAAGAGTGTCCGCGAAATATATCGAATTATATCAAAAGTAGCACAAACACAATCGACAGTTTTCATTCGAGGGGAAAGTGGTGTTGGAAAAGAGTTGGTCGCCCGGGCAATTCATTATAATAGCCCAAGAGCTAACAGGAGTTTAGTTGAAATAAGCTGTGCATCATTGCCAGAGACACTCCTTGAAAGTGAATTGTTCGGATTTGAAAAGGGGGCTTTCACCGGAGCTGTAGCACGAAAAACTGGTCGGTTTGAATTAGCCGATGGTGGAACGATATTTTTAGATGAAATCGGGGATATTTCGGAAAGTGTGCAAACCAAATTATTGAGAGTTTTGCAGGAAAAAGAACTGACCCGTCTTGGTGGTACAACAGCAATTAAAGTCAATGTGCGAGTTATTGCTGCAACAAACCGAAATTTGGAGAAAGCACTAACAGAAGGTAGCTTTCGTGAGGATCTTTACTATCGTTTGAACGTCATTCCAGTGTTCATTCCGCCTTTGCGCGACAGAAAGGAAGATATACCTCTTTTAATAGAATATTTCATTAAAAAATTCTGTCAGCAAAACAACAAGCCAATGATGAAGTTCTCACAAAAAGCACTTGATTTATGTATGAATTACGATTGGCCCGGCAATGTCCGCGAGTTAGAAAATGCGATAGAGAATGCAGTGGTGTTGGGTGAAGGAGATGTTATTTTACCCGAATTTTTACCGTTAAATATGTATAGTTTTAAAAATAAACCAATAGATAGATATCTTTTCGATAAAATTGAAGATGAGGCGTATCGAAAAAAGATGGAATATGCAGAAAGAATTATCATCAAAGATGCTATTGCAAAAGCAAGCGGCAATAAATCAATTGCAGCTAAGAACTTGAAGATAAGCCTTCGCACGATGAGGTATAAAATTAAGAAATATAACTTATAGTTACTTGCTAGATTTCATAACGATGTAAACGGCTCCTATCCCAAAAAAAATATTTCCCAACCAGGCTGCCAATAATGGAGGTATTGTGCCATTGTGACCCAGGCTTTGTCCCACCTTAATAAATCCAAAGTAAAGAAAACAAATAAACAGGCTAATTCCGAAACTTACCGATCTACCACTGCGGGTTTTCCTGGAGGCTAAGGGAGCTCCAAAAAGTATGATGATCAAATTAGCAAATGGGAAAGCAATTTTAAGGTATAAATCTACCAGCCATCGATCTGGATTGCCACCTGTTCGTTTGACTTCTTTGATAAAGTTATTCAATTCCCAATAGCTCATTTCTTCTGTCGTTTTCTGGACTTTAGCAATATCCTCAGGTCGAAAACGGATATCTCCCAATTCCAGTTCATCAAAAGCCGTGGCATTCTCTTTATTATTTGAAAATTGGCGTATGTAACCATTTATTAATATCCACTTTTCTTTCTCCCATATCATTCGATCTGCATCAAAACGACTGACCAGCATTTTTTGAACGTATTTTTGAATGCTAACTTTAAAGGCTGTATTCGTCTTATTATCAAAAAATCCTATCAATAACCAGCGGTTTTCGTCAACCTGTAAACTAATATTCTTGGTTTGTGTTTTACTTCTTAGTTTCATCTTATCAACATGGGTTTGATATAATTCTGTTTTCTTCTGATTTGTAAGAGGAACAAATCTTTCGCCCCCATAAGCTGCGGTTATGCTAATTATAATTCCCAGGACAATCAATGGATATAAAATTCTAATAATTGATAAGCCCGAAGATTGCATGGCGATTAATTCATTATAACGCGACATCTGCCCTACACTGAATAGACTGGCTAACAAGGTCGCTACTGGGAGAATTAATACAATGATATAGGGTAAATAAAAGATATAGTATTTAGCAACAATAAAAAATCCGACTTTCTGATCAATAAATCTATCCATAAATCCAACGAGATCAATAATAATAAAAATTACAGAGAAGGCAATTAAAGCGAATGCTAGAGTCGCTAAGAAATTTCTTACTATATACTTATCTAAAATTTTCATGCTATTCCTATCTAAATCGTTTAGGCAATAAGCGGATGAAATAATCGAAGTTAAGAACAGAAACCTCTTTGACCGTGTGGATTAATAAATAAATCCCAAAGGCTCCTACAATAAAATTGGCTAACCACATAGAAAGAAACGGAGACAACATATCACGATCTGCAAGTTCTTCTCCACCAATTAAAAATATCCAATAAATAATAAAGAAAATTAAGCTGATCCCACCACTAACTGCCATATTTCCCCGTCGTGCCATAATACCAAGTGGAGCCCCGATTAAAACAAAAACAATACAAGCAAAAGGGATGGAAAATTTTTTATAAATCTCTACTAATAATTTATTATTGACTAATTCATAGCCGCGATTCACATCACGTTCTCCTTTTATTCGCTCAAGCACATTTCTATTAATCCGAATTTGTTTTGTTAAATTTATTTTAACACGGGGCGAGTTTTTTAACTTTTCTGGCAGAAGGTGAGACACATTGCTTGTTGAATTTGACAATGAATTGACATTTGATTGATTTTTGACTCCAGAAAAATAACGATTTATTTGCATGCTAATGAAATTCAATAGATTTTGGTTTCGTTTCTGAATCAGTTTCATGTTACTATTTACTTCCTGTCGCATCATTTTACTGCTCTGCTCTCTGTCGCCTCGATACTCGGATTCAGATCGTTGTAGCACCATATTAGGAATTGGTATAGTTATTACATACTTCGGAAATTGAATTCTGTTGTAATTTTCCAATCGATCAATATTAATTTCATGAATTTCACCCTCATACAGAGTTATCTGTAGTAATCCCGTAGTTTTATTAACAAAGATTTCACCACGTTCTGCAACAATTGTTCTATTCACGTTTGGATCATTTTTATCAAGAATGATAATATTCCGTACTTTAGATAAATTTTCCTCCTCGACTAAATGATCAACACGTATTGATAGATTAGGAATTTCCTGATATAAATACCCAGGTTCCAGGTTAACGGTCGGCTTTTTTACCGCAATGTCCCGCATTAACAGCCGAAGACGGTGATTGGAATCAGGTAAGATCTCATTATTAAACCATATTAAAAAAATTGTCAGCCCGGCAGAAACAATCAGGACAGGTAGAACAATTCGATACATGCTAATTCCGCTTGCTTTAATTGCCGTAATTTCATTATCCGCGGATAGTTGTCCAAATGCCATTAAGCATGCCATGAGTACTGCCATTGGCACTGCCAGTGCGATAATCCAGGAAAGATTGAGGGCGAAAAATTCTACAATCACCCAAAATCCAAGACCTTTACTTAAAATCCGACCTAATTCTCTGAACACAAGGTTTAACATGAAAATTAAGGTGATAATAAAAAATCCGAACAGGAATGGACCTATGTGTTGCTTTAATATATGCTTTGATAATGTGTACATGAAAACTTAATTTAACATACGCCTAAGCGTGCTTTCTTTTTGCATGATTTAAGAATTTTATGTGATAAAACATTTAATTGGGAACTCGATTCATCTGGTAGAAGTTATAATATACGTATTTAACGTTTGATTAGCAAGTAATTTTCAACCCACCACTTTTAAAATTATTTAGCGGGCCAAATTAAGGTAGTGAGATATGAATAGCTATGTTCTTTTATCTCATTCTCTACGGGGGTGGGATTAAATTAAATAACTTGGACATTTGAAAAATTCCTTGCACATAACATTAATAAGTTATAAAAATAAAATGGGGAACTTATTTTATCCCACCCCTAAATATAAATTGAACATCTGGTATCTTTGTGATCCTTAACAACAACAAAGAATGAATTTGACATGTATACTTTAATTTTATCTCACCCCCTTAACTTCACTTCAAACCAGGGAGGTAGTTAGTTAAACTTGTTAACGATTCTATTAGTTTCTTGTGAATATTGGTGCGATTTCTGTTCTGGTACATATTACCTGAACGATGAAATTTCTTGCCAGTGGACAAAAAATGGAGTAAGTTGTGAAAATCATTATGACCTATTTGATCGTAAAGGGATAGCCACCGGCGGGCAGACATTTGGTGTATTTAAAAATATAATTATATTTAAAAAAATAGTGATTAGCTGGTAGATGTTTATTTTCGTTAAAAGTTTAACTAAGTAATTCATCTGAAATTTCTATAACAAGCTTACGATGATATACATGGTACTCCGTTTCAAATTTAGATCGAAATCTGATTTATATTATTTGTTACTGATTTCGATTTTTTTTTCTTCAACAGTCACATACGTTGGAAAAACTTTTGCTTCAGATAGTCCAACTTTGGGATTGCGACTTTCTTCGATTCAGCAGTATGGTATCCCGTTATTTGATAAAAAACCAGAAGTTGGGCTCTCCATGGATGGTACAACTCAACCCATCTTGAAAATGAATCCCAAAAGTTTCAATCGAAAGGTAGTTATTGATAGCACCAATCAAACAGTAACCATTGAAGAAAGTATTTTTGGAATCTCGTTTCATGTGCCAGCAACTTATTCGGTTAAGGAATATACAGATTATTACCGTCAGGTTAACTTGAATCTGCTCTGGCAGTCGTACAAAGTTAAACAATTAACTGGCGAAAAACTTGACGAACATGGCAGTGGTGGTTTAGAAATTGCGATCCCAGTTCGCATCCGGAGCCGTGCATTTCAGACTATTTTTGGTGGCGATCGTGTATCATTATCTGTTACTGGACAAATAAATATTGAAGGTGGATTTCGACATGAAAAACGAAGTCAGGTAAAAACAGCTTTTACACGCGGTTCTGATTATAATTTTAAAATGCAGCAAACCCAACAATTTAAGGTACAGGGAAATGTTGGTGAGAAAGTAACTGTTAGTGTCGATCAGGATAGTGAACGACCGTTTGATTTTGAAAATACTGTTCGCCTAAATTATCAAGGTTATGACGATGAAATCATCAAGTCAATTCAAGCTGGCAACATTTCACTGTCTTTACCTTCAACAAGATTTGTATCATTTAGTGCGACAAATAGCGGATTATTTGGCATTAAATCGGAAGCTCAAATTGGCAATCTTTTTCTAACTGCAATTGCCAGTCAAGAAAAAGGAGAGAACAAAACCCTCACGATTACTGGTGGAGCTGAGGAAGGAGAATACATCATCAGAGATTACACTTACATGAAAGGAGCATATTTTTTTATTGATCATAAATATCGTAAAAAATATCAAGAAATCGATCCAGAAACCGGGGCACGTACTTTTTATCCTGATAGTATTATAACTGATTTTGAAATTTACAAATCTGGACCTGGTTTTGAACAACAACAGGGAAGAATTCGAGGTTGGGCATTGTTAAATCCTGAAAAGAGAGATACCTCAATAATTAATCAAGAAAATGCTAAAGGATTCTGGATTCGACTGGAACAGCAAAAAGATTATTTTTTGTGGACTGATCTTGGCAAAATAAAACTAAATATTCCAGTATCTGATAATGAAATGTTAGCTATCGCTTATCGTGATACTTCCAAGAATATTATCGGAGATGTATTTTTTAATCCTGATTCCCTGAATACTATTTTTTTAAAGATGCTTAAGCCACGGAATCCACGCCCCTCAGATGATACCTGGGAACTAATGCAACGCAATGTTTATTATCTGGGTTCTAAAGATATCGATAGAGATGGATTTGAGGTCAAAATTTTCTATGATGCACCTTCCGGTGACGACCCAGAAACCCATAGTTCTCGATCTTTTCTCGATTGGTTTGGATTGGATAATTTCGATCAAAATGGTAATAAGAAGTCTGACAATATCATTGATGATAACCCTAATTTTCTTCGTTTGGGACAGGGCGAATTGGAGTTCCCCAACTTAAAACCTTTTATTGAAATTCCCGTCGATTCGATTAGAAAGGAGGATTTCATAAGTGATATATATGATACCACCAACCAGAGCTATATTTCTAATCAAAGTAAATTTTATATTCAAGTTAAATCAAAAAATCGAAGCGCTAATTATGATCTCGGATGGAATGTGATTGAGGGCTCGGAAGAAGTGATGTTAAATGGGCGAAGATTAGTGAAAGATTCGGATTATATTATTGATTATTGGTCTGGTAAATTAACCATTTTAAGAGAGGAGGCTACAAATCCATCAGCAAATGTTGAAGTGAATTATCAACGAAATGAAATGTTCCAGTTGGAGAAAAAGACATTATTAGGCTTGAGGGGACAATATGACCTGTGGGAAAGTTCGTTTATCGGTGCAACATTTCTTTATTTAAACCAAAGCACTTTAGACCAAAAGGTAAGGGTTGGCAAAGGTCCAATGCGAAATATGATCTGGGATGTAAATACCGCTTTAAAATTTCAACCGAATTTCTTGACCAAGATAATGGATGCTTTTCCCATTATTGAAACGAAACAACCTTCTCAATTTAATTTTGAAGGAGAAATAGCACAAATTTTGCCTACCCCAAATACCTTAAATAGTGAGTCAACTGGTGATCCAAGTGGGGTCGCTTATATCGATGACTTCGAGGCCGCTAAAAAAATCACTCCACTGGGAGTAATTAGAAATCGTTGGCGCGATTGTTCCTCTCCACTCAAAGTTGGTGAAATCCCAGATCCTACCAACAATTGGAGGAAAACATTTGAGGTTTACCAAAAACGGGGAAGATTGAAGTGGTGGAATCCTTATGAGCAGGTTCCAATCAGTCAAATTTGGCCCAACCGGGATATTAATCCAAATGTTCCACAGCATGTTCATGTTTTAGATATGTATTTTGAACCGACTCCTATTGATAGCGTTGACGATCCCAATTACAGGCTTGAAGATTCCTGGGCAGGTATTCAGTGCTGGCTTTCTGCTGGTTATGCAGATCAATCCGATAGTAAATTTTTAGAAATATGGATTCAGGGCGACCAGGGAAGACTCCATATCGATCTGGGTCAAATTTCCGAAGATATCATCCCAAATGGAGATCTGGACACTGAGGATATTCCTGTTAGCGGGATCAGGAATAATTTGCTTGATCCTGGGGAAGACGTTGGAATTGATGGAAAACCAGGTGCAGATCCGATCGATTGGTGGGACATTAATAAAAATGGAGTTAAAGATCCTGGAGAGCCAATCAGTTGGGATGACTGGGAATACAGTACTGGTGGATCTTACGACCGTATTAACGGTACGGAGGGCAACGAAAGAGATCCAGGGGGTAGGCTTCCAGATACCGAAGATTTTAATGGAAACGGTTCTATTGATTTGCAAAACAACTATTTTGAATATACTTTTTCTCTGGAAAAAGACCATCCTGATACCACTTTAATTGCAGGCGGGCAAGACAATCGGTATGGATGGCGTATGTACCGAATCCCATTGAATGAATTTTCTGAAAGGATTAACGAACCAGATATGTCGCGTATTGAGTACGCTCGAATATGGATTGATAGTTGTTCAACAGAAACTTACTTAAGGATAGCTGAAATCAACATTGTGGGCAACGACTGGAAAGAAGAGGGGATTTCGCCTGATGACTTTAGTCCTCCTAATCCCAACAATGATTCCACGGTAGTAGCTGCTGTTATCAATACACACGAAAATGATGATTACATTCCGCCGCCAGGAGTTAGTGGTGTTAGAGATAGAATCACAAGGGTTGAGGCAAAGGAACAATCATTGGTTATTCGAATTAATAACTTAGAGCCAGGAACCAATGGTATTCTTCGAAAAACTTTTTTTCAGGCTGAAAATTATATTCATTACCATACCATGAAGATGTTTGTTCATGGGGGCGATGCCTTCGGTACCAATTTTTCGAAAGATAAAACCAGCATTGAAATCTTCCTTCGTTTCGGTTCTAATGACAACAATTATTATGAGTTCAGAGAACCAGTGTTCGAAGGTTGGGAAGATAATCATATTGAAATCGACTTAAACGAACTGGCGATGTTGAAGCTGGATACTCCCGATTCAAATGGATTACGAATAAGAGATTTTGGGAATGGGAAACAATATCGGGTAAAAGGTGAACCTTCACTAACAAATATCCGTCAACTAGTATTGGGTGTTAAAAATATTTCAAATCCTAATGCTGATACGGATTACATCAATAACAATCCTTTTCCATTTTCTGGGGAAGTCTGGGTCAATGAACTTCGGCTTTCTGGAGTTCGAAAAGATAAAGGGTATGCTTATCGTGCCCGAGCAGATTTGCGTGTGGCAGATGTATTTTCCGTCAATGGAGAAATTAATAGAAAAGATGCTGATTTCCATAATGTAAATACCCGTTTTGGACCAGGCAATAATGAACAAGCAGAAAATTTTTCCGGGAATTTGTCAGTGCATAAGTTCCTACCTAAATCCTGGGGGATGTCTATCCCGGTTAATTTCAATTATTCACGCAGTGAAAAGATGCCGAAATATTTACCTGGCAGCGACATTTTAGTTGAATCTGTTATAGATTCAATAAAAACTTTCGATACCAGTCAAGGCTTTGGAGTCTCCTTTAAAAAAACGACCCCCTCAAATAACTTTTTTATCAAAAATACCATTGATCAGATATCAGTCAGTTACAATACTGCCAAATCACACGGTACCAGTTCTACTCACGAATATTCAGATAGAGAAACACATGCAGCGAATATCAGTTATAGTATTCCATTTCCCAGAGACAAATATATTCGTCCCTTTAAATGGCTGGGAAATTCCCCCATAATCAAAAAGATCGCTGACCTTCAAATTTTCTATTTGCCGAGTAATTTCAATGTGAGAGCTTCTGGGAATCGTTCGATTTCTGAATCGAAAACACGAACTGGTTTGATTACCGATAATCGGCAATTTATTATTTCACGTAGTGTTCAAACAGGAATGAGTCCATTGAAAAGCTTAAACATTGATTTTTCACGCTCCTATAAGAATGACCTCAGAAATTCACCAGATCCGATGAAGGAACTTTCCAATTTTAAATTTGGTCAATTAACTGATATGGATCAATCTTTCGGTACCAAATTTAATCCCCAATTTTTTAGCTGGTTAAAAACCAGTTTTAGTTATTCTGCCCAATTCAAATGGACCAACAATCTTCAATTGAAAGATCGGGGACGTAGCGCTTCGAATAATAGATCCATAAACGGTTCGTTTACCTTTGATCCAGACAAATTAATTAAATCGATTTTTAAGCCGTCACCAAAATCTCCAGCTACGAGTGGTCGGAGAAGACCACCGGTAAAAAAGCCAACTGAACAAAAGACTGATCAAGAGGAAGAGCAAGAAAAACAAGAAAAGAAAAAAACAACTATTAGTCCATTTAAATTGTTACTCGGTGGAGTTCAATTTTTTACAAGTCGAATCCAACCAATTAGTATTAATATGATAAATCGTAACAACGTAAACAATTATGGACTTGATCCGACTGGGGGAATGCCTTCCACAGAATATATGTTGGGATTTACAGATGACCCCGGTATGGGAAGTGTAGAAAGCGTTGGTACAAATACAGGATCGTTAAGAAATTCTAATAGTATTTCACTATCAACTGGTGTAACCTTCATAAAACAGATGGATTTGACATTGAAATTTAACATCGACAAATCCGAAAATGAGACAACAACAAAAACCGGAGATTTTTCAACTTCATGGTTTTACTCAGAGGATGGCGGCGGTTTTCCTTTACCCGAATGGTCTTTTCGGTGGACCGGCCTTGAGCGATTTGGGATTATAAAAAAATTTGCTCAAAGAGTCAGCTTCGATCATAATTTTAGTGGGAAAAAACAAGAAACCTGGCAAAATACTTCAAGTGAAATTACCCGTGAAACTTACACCAATGCTTTTCGTCCGTTAGCCGGGTTGAATTTTAGTTTGCAGCGGAACATTAACCTAACTATCCGTTATAATACATCAGTAGATATAAGTAAAACTGTTACAGGTGGCTCAGGCGGACAAAAAACCTTACGTTCCGATCTTTCTATGACTGCTTCTTATTCTCGAAGTGGCGGTTTCCGAATACCAATTCCAGTTTGGCCTTTTAAAAACAAAGAGTTAAAAAATAATATCGACCTCCAGGTTACGTTCAGTATGAATAAAAACGCAAGCTATCAAAATTTAAGAGGACAGGATTGGGTTGAGACACAATTCACAGAATCATGGAATTTTGAACCGAGGTTGACTTATACGTTCAGCCGAAATGTACGTGGTGGAACATTTTTTAAAGTTGGGAAAAATAAAAATAAAAGTATTGGGGACACTTCAATCCAGGAATTTGGAATAAATGTGAATATAATTATTAGTGGAAGGTAGATTTCTATATCTATAAGATAATTTTTCTCAATATGCTTTTAAAAAAAGAGTTAAAAGGTTAGATTCATGAAAGCTCATTTTTACATAATATTTTCGGTTTTATTTATTTCAATCGTATTTTCATCCTGCCAAAGTCAGGTTATTCCAGAATTCAACGAACAGAATGCATTTCAGCATCTGGAAAAACAGTGCGAGTTTGGTCCTCGTGTACCAGGGACAGAAGCCCATATTAAATGTCGCGATTATCTCAATGAAACACTCCGAAAATATGCCGAACGTGTAACGCAACAACCATTTCAGGCAATTATTGACAATAAACGTGTGACCTGTTATAATATCATTGCAAATTTTCATTCAGCTAAAACTCAGCGGCTTTTACTTTGTGCCCATTGGGATACTCGTCCCTGGGCGGATAAAGATCCCGATCCAGCAAATCACACAAAACCTGTGTTAGGTGCCAATGATGGCGCTTCTGGAGTGGCAGTCTTGCTGGAAATAGCCAGAATTATTGATATCAAACCACCAAAATATGGAGTTGACATTGTATTTTTTGATGCAGAAGATTTTGGCAGCTACGGCCAAAATGACACATGGGCTTTAGGATCAAAACAGTTTGCACAGAATATTGTAAAAACCTATCATCCTGAATTCGGAATTCTGCTCGATCTAATCGGAGATACTGATCAACAGTTGTATATCGAACAGAATTCATACAATTATACCCGCGAAATAGTGGAGAAAGTATGGAATATTGCCGAACAGATGGGCATTCCTGAATTCATCTCTGAGGTGAAATTCGATGTTTATGACGATCATTTAAATCTTTTAAAAATCGGTATTCCCTGCATTAATATTATCGATTTTGATTATAAATACTGGCACACCATAGAGGATACACCAGATAAATGTAGTCCAATGAGTCTTAATAACGTGGGTAAAGTACTTTTAGGTGTGCTTTATTAAAATATTGAGTTGTTGAACTGGCGAAAATTGGCTTCTAAGGAGGGAAAATGAATTTGCTTCAGATCATTCTTAAAGGTGGAGTATTAATCATCCCAATTTTTTTGTGCTCATTGATTGCAGTTACTGTTGTAATTGAACGTTGGTTGTTTCTGCGAAAAGTGAAAATCAACGCCCGGAGTTTTATTCTTCAGGTGAAATCTTTGATCCTTAAAGGTAAAATATCTGAGGCTATTATTTTGTGTAAAAAAACCACTGCACCGATTGCAAAAATAACTAAAGCAGCAGTTGAACGATTTAATCGCCCCCATGATGAAATTAAAGATGCCATTGAAAGCGCTGGAAAAATTGAGATTTTTCATCTGGAAAAGAATTTAGGTGTATTAGGTACGATTGCCGCAATTGCACCCTTATTAGGATTTTTAGGAACGGTAACTGGCATGATTAGAGCATTTATCCAGGTGCAGAACCTTGGGGGCAACGTCGATGCCAGTGTATTGGCAGGCGGAATTTGGGAAGCCCTGGTAACCACAGCGGCAGGGCTTATAGTCGGTATCCCGGCTTTAATTTTTTATAACTGGCTACAAAGTCAGGTTGAATATTTTGTGTTTGAAATGGAAGACAATTCTACAGCACTGTTAGATATGCTCATTCAAAAAAAGGAATCCCCAGATGAATTTTCAGATGAATCGAACTAAAATCATCGCATTTTCTACGATCTCTCTGACAGATATTGTATTATTACTGTTGATCTTTTTTCTTCTGTCCTCATCTTTTTTCGTGCAACCCGGAATAAAGGTTAAATTGCCAAGGGCAATTACTGGTCAGATTGAATCAAAAGATCGAGTCTATTTAACTATCACCAAACAAGAAATGATTTATCTAAATAATCAGCGAATTTTAAAAAGTGAGCTTGGAGGAAAATTAAAAGAACTGTTGATGAATCAACCGGAGAAATTAGTTGTAATTCAGGCTGATAAAGATTTGACATTAGAAACAACCGTAGAAATCGTAGACATCGCAAAATTGGCTGGAGCAGAAAAATTCATGATTGCCACACAGCCAGGGAGCAGTTTATGATGATGGTTTTAAGAGAAAAAAATTCTCGCATTGCAATCATCACTTCCCTGCTATTCCATTTCCTTTTATCATTGCTTCTTCTGGTTACTAAAATAAATTGGAAGATTGATGTTCCTGAATTTACAGAAATTACTTTTGTAAGCGGTAGAGACAGAATCTTTGCTACGCTTGCAGCTAACGAAATGATGCAACGTCCTATACCAGTTGAAGATCAACAACAAGAAGCATCAGAAGTAATCAAACTTCCAGCACGAAAAATGTTAGAAGATGAAGAGCCACAGTTAAAAGTAATAGAAAAAACAAAACTGATTCCCAGGGAAGAGATTCAGGATTTAAAAGATATAAAGTTGCCCGATAATAAAAAGGAATTTAGCGATGCAGTTTTAACTAATCCCTCCATAGAGGAGAAGGAATTTGCCCTACCTATAGAAAGCATTACACAGGGCGATAAGCTTTTTCCTTCAACTTCAACCGCAACAGAATCAATCGGTGAAGCGCCGTATCAAATTGAGGGACAGGCAGCAAGTAGAGTTGTTACTTACAAAATAATCCCTGAATATCCTGAAAATTTGCAGACACAGGCAGTCATAAAGATAAGTTTTACCGTACTGCCAAACGGGCATGTTGGTGAAGTGATCCCAATTATTAAAGCCAATGCCCAATTAGAAAAGATTACATTGGATGCTTTCCGCCAATGGCGATTCAATGCCCTTCCAGCAGATGCTTCTCAACGCGTTGAGAAGGGGATTATTACTTTTCGATATCTGCTGAAGTAAGAATGCATCCATATTTGTCAAGTATTCGTATTTGCCAGGGAATTCACGAAATTCTATTAACTCGACTAAGCTTTTAAAATATTACAAATTGATGGAAATGATATGAAGTATATTTGTTATGTTGTACTAATTTCATTATGTCTGATCGGTTATATTTATGCTCAACAAATCCCATCAGAGCAATTAGATCAAAATTTGATAACCAATAGACTCCTCCAGGGAGTTGGGGCACAGACACTTCAAGAATATTATCAAAATGTTTATAAGGAAAAAGAACAAGAATTTCAACAGGCTTTTATGCCCTCATTTGATATTGATAAAACACAATTGCTAGAGAAGTTAAGAGAAAACATTCCGCTTGAAGGTCCTATTGATCCCCAAACATACATCGTCGGTCCAGGTGATTTATTGCAGATCGATGTATGGAGTGTAGTTCCTTTTTCATCCCCTCTTATTGTCAATCCTGAAGGTTCAGTTATTATTCCAACAGTTGGTGTTGTGGCAATTGCAGGTAAATCATTATATGAAGCCAAAGAAGCGATTAGAAAAGAGGTCAGAAAAATTTATATTAAAGGAGAAATTACAGTTTCATTGATTGTTCCCCGCATATTTTCAATCACAGTTAGCGGAATCGTTAATAATCCAGGAACTTTTTACGCCTCTGCTGTCCAGCGAGTCGACCAGGTCATTTATCAAGCCAATCTTCAATCAACGGTGGTGAGTTCAAAAGCATCAATGGTTGAGGAAGAAAATAGAAGGCTGCTCCAGCGAGGAGATATTCTTAAATATTATCGCACAGATGAATTGAAAAAACAATCGCTAGAGTTCTCTCTCCGTAATATTAAGCTGATTAGAAGAAATAGCGATACGTTGACAGTGGATCTTGTTCGATACTATGCTACGGGAAGTACAAGGTTTAATCCATTTTTGTTAGATGGCGATCGGATCATTGTTCCGAATTTAAACACTGAAGGGAATTCTATTTCAATTAGCGGGGAAGTTCGTCTGGAAGGGACGTATGAATTTGTACCAGGAGATTCTTTATCTCAAATTTTTGAAATCTCCCAGGGACCTACCAGAAATGCAGATTTAAATTGTATCGACTTATATCGTACCGATTTAACCAGCAATCAATACCACAGTGAGATAATCGACTATACGAAAATTACCAATGGTGAGGAGCCAGACATTGCGTTACGCCCGGGGGATAGAATCGTAGTTAGAAAAAAAATTCCACGGGAAACACCTTATAGTGTTATAATTAAGGGTGAGGTGAAACGACCTGGATTATACCCGATTACATACAACAGAACGTTGTTGAGTACAATTATTGAAGCTGCTGGGGGATTTTCTAAAAATGCTTCACTGGCAGACTCAAAGATCATACGTTTTAACGAACCGTTAGATAAACTTGAATCAAATCCTGACTATTCCAGGCTTTATAATATGCGATTAGGTGATATGGGGATATTTGATCGAGAATATTTCAATTTGGAGGCATTACTCAAACGAAATCTTGTTTCAGTTGATTTTTATAAGCTATTTATTGAACAGGATTCGACCTACGATGTAATTTTACGGGATGGCGATCTCATTCTTATTCCGCAAAATCAAAGTACCGTATTGGTATTGGGACAAATTCCCAACCCTGGATATCAGCAATTTGTCCCTGAAAAGGATTATAAATATTACATCGAAAGGGCAGGTGGCTTAACGAATAGAGCAAAATCAAGCAAAGTTCGGATTATTAAAGCTGGCACCAAAAATTGGTTAAGACCAAATAAAACAGCAATCGAACCAGGGGATACAGTCTGGATTCCCCGTAAAAGAGATGTGGAATTTGATACTTTCATTGACTGGCTAAGTAAGTTCGTTGGAATTTTTGGTTCTGTCGCAACAGTAATAATATTATATCAATCATTAAATCAGTAAATAATCTTTATTGGGTTTGTCAATGCTAAAACGATACATTCTTCTTCTAATAAAATATAGAAAACTTTTTATCGGTTTTGTCTTCACAATGACTCTCATCAGTATCATCGTTTCGTTGCTTCTGCCTAAATGGTACTTAGCTGAGGCATCATTTATTGCACCAGAATTAGCGCCAAACACCCTGCTTTCAATGGGAGGCGGGCTTTCATCTGTAATTCAAAGTTTTACCGGGCAACGAAATATCAGTGGCTATAGTTACCTGGCGATCCTTAATAGTCGAACGATTAATGAGAAGGTAATTAAGAAATTTAATTTGATGGAGGTATATCATATTTCCGATTTGTTAATGTCTAAAGCATTAAGAGAATTGAGTGGTAATGTTTCATTTACTATTGGCGATAATGATGAAACTATTATCTCTGTATATGATAAAGATCCCGTTCAAGCAGCAAATATGGCAAATTATTATCTTGAACTTTTAAATGAGCGGGGTAAGGAATTTGCAAGAAAAGAATTGTCGACTTTTAAAAGATTAATAGAAGAGAGAATTGAAGAAAACGAAGTAACATTGAATAAACTGGAAAATAGAATTAAGGAATTTCAGGAGAAGGAGCAAGTTCCGGTTGTTATGACCGAACAGGTCAGCGGTCTTGATTTTATTGGCGAACTATATGCCGAAAAAATTGGATTAGAGATACAACGTGATGTTTATATGGAAAGCTACAACAGCAAGCATCCCCTAATTTCTATAATTAACAAGCAGCTCGAAAATATCGACCAAAAGATCAGCATGGTGCCGCAGTGGACTGTTGAATATTTACAAATTTACCGAGAATTACTCGTGCAAAGAAAGATAGCTGAATTTCTCGTTCCCATGCTTGAACAGGTAAAATTGAGCGAACTTCAGAAAATTCCCGACGTTTTAGTTTTAGATAAAGCCGTACCCCCAGATCGAAAGAAAAAGCCAAAACGCATGTTTATTGTCATTGCGGTCTTTCTTATGTCCTCGCTATCAATGCTTTATTTCCTGCTCATCAAGGAAAAATATAACCAGGAATTACAGGATTTTTGGGATCAGGTCAGGACAACATGGAAAAGTTAAGTCGGCTCCTTACATTCATTCGCAATAATCATTATATCAAAGACGCAGTCATCCTTTTCAGCGGAAATGGATTTAAAATTCTCATCGGCTTTATCCTGAACATGGTTTTAGCCAAATTTTTTGGGGCAGAAAATTTCGCTGTATATTTAACATTGATGACCGTTTCTTTGTTCAGTGTAAACATTTCAGATTTTGGATATGGAAATACTCTAAACAGACTAACCAATCATCAACCCGAAAATTGGCGAGAAATTTTTTCAACCATTTTTGTCTTAAAAATTACTCTCCTGATTGGATTCCTGTTTATCTTCTATCAGTTAATAAATTACATTGCTCTCAATTTAAAATCGCTTGAGGATAGACAGGATTTGCTTAGGCTGTTAATTTTTCTAATTGCGGCTGAAAGCCTTTTCAGATTTCTATTAGCCTCACTACAAGCAAAACACTTATTTAAGCGATTCAGTTTGTTGCTTGTGGTAAATAATTCATTTCGGCTGGCAGGTATAATTATCTTTTACTTTTTTCATTTATTGACAATTAAATCGATTGTGATTTTGTACTCCTGCTCTTTTCTTGTTTTAATATTAACCAATTGCAGCTTCTGGCGCTTTTCCTTTGAAAGGAATTTTTCCTCAATTCTAAAAATTAATTATTATGCCCTCTGGGTATGGCTATTTATTATTTTCAATACGCTCTTTGTTAAATCTGATATCATATTTATTAATTATTTAAAATATGATAAAGTCGTAATTGGAAATTACGGGCTTATCTTAACTTTTATTTCACTCATTGGTTTACTTCAAATGTCAATCTTTACACAACTTTTACCGAAGACGTCAAAATTTAAAATCCAGGCAGACTATCAAAAGTATTATGCAGAAATCAAATTTATAAGAATTGTTACAGTAATTCTCTCACTAATATATATAATATTGTTACCATTTTTCCTAAAAATTATCTATTCCAGACAATATGAAATAAATATATTCATTGTTGTATTATTTGGATTGCCATATTTATTTAGCCTTTTCAATGAATTTAATTGCGTGCTTCTTTACGCAATGGAAAAGCATCGCTATATCTCAATCGCAAATGCATTAGGATTGGGTTGCATAATCATTATTTTATCTATATTCCCTGATATTAAAACGGTCTGGCATATCGTTATCGCGGTTATGATAGGCAAAATTGTAGTTGACTCTTTTGTATACTTTAAGGTTAAGCAGTGCTTGGGATTACTAACAGATTAAATCTAACTCATTCTGTATTAGAATTATTATTACTTGCGATTTGCATATTTCTTCCCGTACTTTTGTTGGTATTATTATCAATTGAACAGTTTCTCGGAATCTCAATTATTCTGGTAAGCATATTTCTGATTCTGATATTAAGTAATTACAAATATGGACTCTATTTCATTGTGGTTGGACTGCCGTTGTTTCAATCTATTTCAATGAAATCCGATAGCGCCACAACGACAGGAATTAATCTACAATATGTTCTTATACCGGTCCTTCTTGTTGCATGGCTTTCCGAGAAGCTTACCAAGAAAGAACTCGCAAATATCAAGCTGCCCTATTTACCACTTTTTACCGTTTTTGTTGTAGTTTTAGCATTATCCATTGTTAATCAAATAGATGTTGTTTCGGCAACTCATATAAAGCATGGTTTTATCCAGCTCTATGCTTTATTAAATTATTTAATACTGTTTTATATTCTCGTCAACGAGAAATTAGATACAGAAGATTTTCTAAAAATTTTTGCGGGATTTTTGATCGTTGCTTTTATCGCTTCAGTAATTGGTATCTATCAATATCTCACTCTTGATGTTGATGAACGAACTGGGGTGAGGGTTACTTCAATTTTTGGCTCGTTGTTTAGAGAAGATACCAAGTCTAATCCCAATGATTTTGGAGCATATTTGGCATTTATGATAATGATTGCTCTATTCGTTTGGAATACAACAATAAAAAAAAATCGAATTATAATTGCAATCATTATTACGGCTATTTTCTCTACTTTGCTGGTGACATTCTCAAGAAGTAGTTTATTAGCTACAATCTTTTCTGTCTTATTTTATACTTTTTACCGGAGTAAAAAAGCCTTTTTCTATACTATTTTAGTCGTGATAATATCTCTCATAGGTCTTTATTTTGAACCGACATTTCATAAACGCATTATTAGTATCTATGAAATAATTACTGATAAGCGCATCATTAACATATTTCTAAACATCAATCCACAAAATTTAAACTGGGCATATATTGAATATTATGGCATTCAGGGTTACGGAACCGATATTATCTCTGGGGCATTTCGAATCTGGGCATGGATTCAAGGTGTTCTGCTTTTTTTGACATATCCATTTCTGGGTGTCGGTTATCATCTGACCCTCGCTTATAGCCCCTGGCCAACTGCTGAAAATCTTTATCTGGACATTGCAAGCATGACCGGTGTTGTTGGGCTATTATTATTTATCATTATTCAAATTAGTTTTTTAAAAGACGGATTTAAATTACTAAAAACAACCCATCTGACTCGTTTTGGTTTGTTGTGGTTAAATATTTTAGCTGTTGCATTTTTTGTTAGTCTTACCGGGTCAGTTTTATTTGGGGGCAAATTATTGGGTCTATTCTGGATCTTAGCAGCATTGTTCTATAATGTCAAACAAAAAGAAAACAATCATATTTATCAGCAATGAGTCAAAACTTTTTGGTGCGCCAAAGATTTTGCTCAACATCATCAAGTATTTTCATTCGATTCAAAAATACAACGTTTTGGTTATCTGCCCCATTGAGGGACCTTTGAAAACTGTATTAGATCAAAGTGGTATCCCAACTCTAATGCCGGAATGTTTACGAGACTATTATAATCATGTAAGCCATCCAACCAAATTATTTATTCAAATCCTACGTCGAGCTTATGATAATATACTCGTTCTTTTATATTTCACTCAATTTTTATTAAAAATTCCAAATCGAGTTATCTATGCCAATACTTCTGTGGTTCGCTATGTTGCTTTACCAGCAATAATTACAAGAACAAGGCTGCTCTGGCATATCGAAGAATATTTTAAAACTCCATTGAAAAATATTTTTCACTCCTTATTAATCGGACTTTGTGCTGATAAAATTATTGTGCGTTCTACAAACTTAATATCCCATTTAAAACTTCCCAAAAGTGCACTCAAGAAAATCGTAGTTTTTCAATATTTTCCGATATTTGAACAAAAAGTCTATGATTTTAAAAAGGCTGGTAAGCCAAGTTATGACCTTATTTTTGCAGGTCGAATTAGTTTAGAAAAGGGAGTGCTCGATTTATTGAAGGCAATCAATAATTATGTTAAAATTAATGACAAAATTAAAGTTTTAATTATTGGCTCATTTTTGGAAAAAGATAAAACAGCTATTTTAGATTACTTTTCGAAACATGAATTGAACACCTATGTTGAATTTCATGATTTTGATCCTGAAATCGATAGCTATTTATTAAATTCAAAAGTGGTTGTATTACCCTCTTACCGTGAAAATATACCAGTAATTCTGTTAGAAGCTGTGATGTTAGAACGACCGATAATCTGCACTAATGTCGGAACTATTCGGAATTTAGTCACACCAAATAAAAATGGTATAATCATCAACCCCGGGGATGTTCAAGGACTAAGCACAGCCATCAAACAAATTCTTGATGATCAATATTATGATCGATATTTAGCTGGCGCTAAGGATAAAAAGAAAGAATTTTTATTGGATACAAGCACCTATATAAAATTGAAAGAAATGATTGATGATCCTCGATCCAAGTAGTTGTATTTTGTATACCTTCAAATAGTAAAGAGCTATAAAACTTTACTAACTTATCTTATCTCTTTCACACTTATCAGGTCCATTTTCGTATTCAGCAGGTATAACTAAAATAGAAAAAATGTCAATCCAACGGTAGGAACATGGAGGATTTCATAGATTTTACCCCAGGGCATATAGAAAATGTCGTAGTCTAAGGTAAGGGCAAGATCGTTTTTCTTAATATAAAATTCCGCTTGAACACCCGTCACAAAATTTACACTCCATTCCGAATGCTTAATGTTGAGCAAATCTTTTGAATACAGGTGATATCCCCCAAAGCCCAGGGCCATATTCAGAAAAAAGTTTTTATTATAAATGACCTGGTATTGAAATTGAAAATTCATATTATAAATTTGTGCCTTAATTTTATTTCTATCCTGGCTGTAAGAATCATAAATATAAGCACCTGACAGCTTAAATTGACGAACATGCGTTAGCTGGTGCATATAGTTCAATTTAACTGTTCGTCCTGCAGTCAGGGAAAGACCATGGGAATGAATAGTGTGGAAATAATATGGCTTCTGTGCAGCAAGATTCTCAAAAATACAAACGAGAAAACATGCGGTAAAAATAGAATATAGAAATCTTTTATAAATTTTATGATTTATCAGTCTTATCAATAGATTTATTTTCAGTTTATATTCTTCTAATTGTTTTTCTATTTAGGAATTGTTTTGGTGACAGAATCATATCCATCATATTTATCCCATACTTCCAGCTTCACTATATATGGATCAAAACCTGGATTATAACCTACTTCTACTATATCTTTATCTTCACCTTCTATTACCAATGCACCTGGAAAAGTCCACTTAAAATAGCTGATTTCATCAGTTAAATTGGAATCTGTACTTGTTGAAGTATATATTACTGGAGTTCCCACATGTTGGGGATTTTCTGGTGCCCACGTAAAATCAGCCTTCGGATTTAAATTTATTACATTCACAGCCTGCTGCGCTTGATCTGTTAAACCATTGCGTTTGTTGGTTACGACTAATTTAACGATGTATCTTTTCGGCGCATCGAAAGTATGGGTGACGCTATCAATATTATCATACTTCAGGCTCCCGTCAATACTAATATCGTGCTCGATTTTACCCCCCTGGGGATCGTAGGATTCTGTTCCATCAATCAGGCAATCCAATGGGAACGGTCCTTCTTTAGGTGTGACTTTTAATACAGCTACTGGTGGAGTCGCAACATTAACCATGACTTCTGCCGAAGCAGTTTCTCCCAGGTTGTCCTGTACTGTTAATTTCACCCGGTAATTTTTATCGACAGTATATGTGTGGGTACCAACGCTGTCCAGTGAACTAGAGCCATCATCAAAATCAATGCGATATGACACAATTTCACCATCAGGATCTGTGCTGTTTGTGGCAGCATAGGAGATAGTAATCGGCGCTTCTCCAGAAGTGGGATCAACCTGCAAAATAGCCAAGGGAGACTGGTTTTCTGTGCTAACCGCATGTTCGGTACTATCCGTACCGCCTTCATTATCGACAACTTTTAACTTAACAGTATATGTCCCAGAAAACTGGTAGCTATGCTGCAAGATACTTGACCCGGTTTTTACCACTGGAGATCCATCATCAAAATTCCAGTAATACGATTCTATTGTACCCCCGTCTGGATCATTGCTTTTTGATGCATCAACTTCTAGTTTATAGGGACTTACTTGGGTCAGTAGTTTTGCTTCAAATTTAGCCACCGGCGGTAAATTATCAAAAAAGAATGATTCGGTTTTGCTGGTTGTAACTTTCACTTTATCCGAAAGCTCCAGCTCGATTTCTACTTTTCCCGTCGTATCTGGAATAAAATTTATTTTTCCATCAAATTTGCTCGGAACGTCAAAAATGATGGAGTTATCATCAGTTCCTATTTTAGTGAAACTCGAGTGGTAAATATCTCCATGGCCGGAGATAAATTTAAAGGTTGCTGTTAACTGCTGATTTTCTTCATCTGTATATTTTAAAGTTAGTTTGAATGGCTCTTTTTTGGTATATTTCAAGGAATCATTGTCAAACAAAAACTTCTCAATTTCTGGCGCCTTGTTTGACGCTGAAAATGGATCCTTCCGTTTTTCACATGCACTGATTAATACGATCAAAATAATAACACTTATGAAAATTGTGACTATCCTGTTCATAAAAATACTTAATCCAGTTAATATTAATAAATCGATTCAATTAAGGCATAAAATTCCAGACCTTCATCCAACTCAGAAACATCCTGGTTATAAAAATCGGATGAATATGTTGCTTTATTCGCGACTCTTCCGACTACAGGAACGCCAGAAACCATATTTGTAAGTTCATCCAAAATAGCCCGTTTGGTTTCGGAGCCGACCGGGGAATAGGAAATTCCTAACAATCGTTTTGAATCATAAGCCCTGCCCATGCATGGTCGATTGACATTGTTAATAACAACTTCCCGGAACTCAATATGAATTCGACCACTGAATAAAGAGGTAATACCAATGACTTTTGAACGCCTGGGAATAAAAATGTTTCCCCATTTAGAGTCTTTCAGTACCCTGGCTTCAACCACACTGCCGGTCGCCACCGGCGTTCGATCTGTCAGCACAACCTTTATTAATTCAGATTGCATGCCAGTGAAAGTTGACGCAGAACCACTGCCCTGAACTGTGTTTTCAGCCATGTTGTTCATGACAATCATATTCGGATTTTTGTTTATCGTTTTTTGTTGATGTATCGTTGGCTCCTGGAGGAGTGAATACTGCATTTTTGGTTGCGGTTGAACGATTGTTTTTTTAGGCTGTTCATAGACCTGTGGCTGAACATTTTGTTTTTTGTCATTATCAGCTAAAAGCAACAGATCTGTTTGTTTTGGTTCCTCCCATTTGGGCGTTGTATTCGCTGCAAAACTCGGGATTTCTATGGTATCAAATTTTATAAGCTCATAATCTAACTCTTTTTTCTGTTTCATTTCGGAGGGCATCAAGGTAACTTTTGAAAATGATGTTTCCTTCTTTCCCCTGATGCTGGAGATGATGACAATTAAAATCACCAGAGTAAAAATGACTACTGATAAAATAATAATTTTTTTGATGCTTGGTAATCTGCCAGTTCTTAATTGCTTAAAAATGTCTGCAAGTTTTTCAATATTCATCGTGGATACAATTCCTTTTCATATTTCCAAACATGTTTTCTTAAGATAGCTTAAGGGTTGTTTTAACCATATTTTTAATAATCTTAGGCAAACGTAAAACACAGATCTAATTAACACTACTTAGTCACATTAAGATTAACGTGTCATTCCTGCAATCTTTTATGCAGGAATCTCCTTAACTTCCGAAAGAGATTCCCGCAAAAAACATGCGGGAATGACAGTTTCTTGACAGGAACAGGAGAAGCCATCAGCACAAATATTAATCTGACTAAGCAGTATTAAAAGTATCGGAATTTCGAAGTTCTAATGATTTACTGCACCACAGAACCAGGAACTTCAAGCGTTAAATCCCGACGCCCATTTATTTCATTGCATTTTATATTTAAAGTACTCCGATGCGAAAAACCGTGCTTATCAAAAACAAATAGCAGACGACCAGAAGAATGCGGTTTGATCGTTGAATTGAAATATTCATTTGTCGGCTCCATTTCAGCTTCTTTTAGCCTCTTTCTACCAATCAAATAGCTTCTTGCATAATCAATAAGTTTGAATCGCACCAAACCAACATCATAAGGAATATTGGAATTATTTATAATCGTGCAGATTAAAAACAGCTTATCCTTAATTTGTTTCATGTGGTCAACTGCAAAGATGACCTTAGAATTATTTACGCTGTATGTATAGCGATTTTCAACTTTGAAAAGTGTCGCCACCGCGGACAGAACCTGGGGTTGCAGCTTTGAAAGTGACTTTCGCCTTGATGCAGCAGCATTATTTTTGATGGTTTCATTATTTTGTTTGGATTCATTTTCACGGTTGCTAGGGATCAACTGTTGCAACTGGTCCTGGGATGAGGGAAGCCGAACCTCCAGGTCTGGTTTATTGGTTATTTGGATCAATAAGTTATAGGATTCGCTGCCTGCTTTGATAAACATATTCGTTGAACCTTTATCAACCAGCGGTTTGACCAATACATAATTGCCCGCGCTTTGGACTGAAAAAAGATCCATGTTTCCAACTGTTACTAAATCAGGCGGGGCAGGGCAGACGATAACAGTAGCATAACCAGGTGTAACCCTCACAATTTGCTGTGGCTGAGCAACTGAACCGGTTGTTGAACATAATAAAAGCCAAAATGCCAATACTAATTTTAAATTGCGCATTAATCTGAAAAAATCTAATTCTGTTTAAAATTTACAATTCTGAGTCCGAATGGATTTTGCTCATTTCGAGATACGATATTAATCTCGAGATCAAAATTGATGTTCAAAGGCGATTGTCCTGGAAAAATTTGCTTACCGCTAATACGGGCTTTGAAAGGATCGCCTTCTTTTATTAATATTTCACTAAATTCAAATTTAATTGTTCCGTTAGTACTTTGTACAAGTTTAGGGATTTCAGAGTCTTTGATGGTGTTGTACATCACATATTCTAATTCTTCAGAACACATTTGTAGTGCTGTTTTGATATTTTCATTAAAATTTTCTCGATTATACTCCAGGAGATTTTTTCCAAATTCGTAGCAGAATTTTCTAACTTCATGAATTGACCGTTCAAATTCATAAGATTTTGCAACGTATGCATATCCATCTTTGATAACAAAAGTCTGTGCTGGCCTGGTAAAAACAACGTAGCAAATGATTATCAAAATTACATTTAATACAATCAGCCCAATGACCAACCGTTGCAAGAATATTTTATTTTTTACAATCTCACCGTAAATTTCATAGTATTTCGTTCTCTCTGCCATTGCTTTATACCTAAAAAGTAGTAGAACAAATGTTTATTACCTGAATGAAAACAAATGATTATCATTCCTCAGATTTAATTGGGCTATTTTGAAGTATCGAAGTTTTTTATGAAAACAATCGATGATTTCTCTAGAACAATGAACTCTAATTTTCCTTCAGCTATGAATTAAATTCCCCCTCCCCCGCTTTCAATTGTAGAACCTTCAAATGGCCATGAACCAGGACTCCCCTCTCCACCTTCAGTCAGCGAGCGTAGGGCAGCTTCTGTGGAACTGGCTGTCGGGCTTTTAGCTAAAGCCTGAGCACCTGATATTACGCCTGTTCCAGTTCGGGTTGCAAGTTGTTGTGTGGCAGTAATGCTAACCATTTTTAATCGTTTCCAAATAGTAGAGACGACAACCCCAGCGGTAATTCCCGTTCCGTAGCTACCCAAATCTGCTGCTGCGCTTCCATTTTTAAATATGCCCAACGACAATTTTGGAATCAATACGATCATTACGCAAATGATAACACCGAGAATAAATGATTCCCAGAGAACAGTTTTCTCCCCGGCTGCCAATGCCTGTTGAAAAGCAGGTGAACCTGTAAGTGTTTTCACCAACCGAAATAGAACAGCAATCAATACCGACCAGAAGTTGACTGCACAAAAGTTTGCCAGCCAAACCTTGAAAGTATCGCGAAATGTTGGAAACAGCGATATAACGATCGCCAGCGGACCGATGAGATAGAAAAATATCTGTACAATTACCTGAATGATAACAAAAATCTCATAAACAACCATGACCAACATATAGGACAGCGAGGACAGCGTTTCCAGGCTGAGCAAATTTAAAAGTGACAGCCGAATGCCGGTACCCTGGGGATTTGAAAAAAACGCTCCCAGATATTCTGTCATGATATTTCCAGTTTCAAGGTCAAAAATCGCACGAGCTAAGATGACAAAAAGTTTGCCCAGCCAAATCGCCCAGATACGATACGTCGCCAATCCAATCGCCCCAAATCCGACAAGAAAGAGATGATAAAAATGATCCCTACCCTCCGTATCTGTTGACAGACGGAACAGCATCGAAATAAAATATACGACCACCCCGAGAGTAAAAATATAAATACAGATTCGGATAATGTATTCAACCAGTTGCTGAGCTGAATTAAAAAACACTGAACTGAAAAACAAATCTAACATGGTTGCCTCTGAAAAAGGGAGTTCAATCTTAATTTACTATTTCGCTGGGACTGAATTTCACAGCGATATTCCAACTTGTTTTATATTTTTGGCAGTATCCGTATTAAGAAAATCTATTAGTTCCTAAAAAGTTAAATTCTTACCCGCTGAGCAGAGACTTTTTAGCTCACAGAATTGAAAGCTCTCAAAATTAAAAAATCAGAATTTCTTTTCTGAGTGATTTAAATTCTGAACGCAGGAACTTTTTTGGTTCTGGCTTGTCCAGGTTTGAAATACGATAATTATTCAAATGGCGCTTTGATAATATCAAACAACCCATAACGGATTTTGGACATTTTATTTGCCTGGTTGCTTAAAGCTTTTAAATTTACCTTAGACTGCAAATAGTTCAATTTTTCATCGTACATCCCAATCTCTTTTTCATGCGCCTTTTGAGAAAGATCCAGATATTTTTCATAATATGAGTTAGATAAATCCCGTAACTTCACTGCTTCCACTAACAATTTTGTCCGATCTGCCGGGGAATATTTATTGCTCTCGCTGGTTACCTGTCGGTGTAGTTCTACTGCCAGAGAATCATAAGTTTTTGCCAAAACCTGGCATTTCAGTGCATATTCAAACATGGCTTTTGAAAAAGCCTGCTGCCCGACCAATGCATTTCGTCGACGCAATTCTGCATTGTCAGGCACGTTCTCATCTCCTACGGACAGGGCAAAGCTTTCGTATGTTCGTTGTAGCTCATTGGCATTATTGAGCAATGCTTCCACATTCATTGTTGACATCGTCAAATCACCTGCTGTGCTTGGAAACCAATAGTTCAGCCGATCTGCATTCATAATGAAATTTGATACGGCATAAGAATTTGTAAGATCCATATTTTCTATCGCTTTAAAATCCCGGTAAAGATTCTGGCTGAACTCAATGTCATTCCGAAGCAGGGAATAGGTGTCATAAAACTGTCTGATCTGCTGAACCATCTTCGCTGTCTGTAGCCGCTGTTCCTCCAACGCGAGATGATGTTTCGTGGCGATTTCCCGTAACGTATTTAATATTAATGTATTATTTGGATCAATGAACTGTGCTTTCACCTCAGTTAAAAACACAGTGACCAAAGCTGTAATCACCAAGAATACCCCGAAAACCATCTTACCTGATAATCTGCTCTTCATAGTTATGCTCTTTCTTTTTTGCCAATTCGTCTATTGCTTTTAACAGGTTACCTTGAAATTTATCTATTTTTTTCTCAAGCTCAGTATTTTCCTGCCGATTTGTAGTGAAAAGATAATGATCATAGGTACTGGTGTCGATTTTCAAAACAGTCATACGCCCATCCCGATCCAGGAAAAATTCGCCTCTCCGCAAACTGGCAATCAGTGCCAACTCGTGTTCTCCATACCCAAATGCTTTTGATAAGGATTTTAACTGCTTCGGTTTATGGGCAAGTATGAAATGATTGAGTGCGTTATCTTTTATGGGATTGGAAAAACTGACCGATTCAATATCATCGATCGACTGAGAAATCGCAAAAATTCCAGCTCCCATTTTTCGGGATGTTCGAAATAATTCAACAACCAGGTGCCCAATTGTGGAATTATCATCCAGTACTTTCCACAGCTCATCGGCGAAAATGACTTTCTGTTCATTCAGGTTACGCTCCATTAATTCCCAGAGTAGACCAGTAATGATAATTGCAATAATCCCCTGCAAATCAGGATGATTTTCCAAGCCCTTCAAATCAAAACAGACCAGGTCTTCCCTGATTTCGATCATTTCGTCTGCACATAAAAAGCGACTATATTCGCCGTAAGTATAAATATACATTTTTCGGGCGAGCAGTTTTACGTCCACATATCCTTCTTCATCTTTCTGCCTGGCAAAAAACTCAACAAAGGTTTTTAAGTTGCGGTTGCCATGAAATTCAGCAACATATTTTTCAAGTACTTTGCTGATAAAAGCCTGCTCAACTTTGGAAATGGATTTTTCCTCTCTTTCTAAAATTAATTTTTCGATAAACGCCCGAAGGAATAGTTGTTTTTTGGTATCAAAATTATCTCCAATGAGTGCAAAAGGATTAAGCGGAATTGGATTATCCACATTCAATTCGACATATCGACCATTGAGAAGCTGAATCATTTTCTTATAACTGCCGCCAATGTTACCGACGCCACCCACGTCGAGTCCAAACACCTTTACTCCCTGCTCCAGAAGCTGCAATAACATAGCCTGCATCAAATAGCTTTTCCCGGTGCCGGTAGGTCCGATAATGATAGCGTTCCAGCTATTGAGACGGGGATCAAAATAATCGAACAGTACCGGTTCATTGTTTCTATTTTTTACCACGACACCGCGGTGGTAACCTCGGTTAAAATTACTGAGATTAATAAATTGTGATGCATTTGAAGATTTTACCAGTAGACGATGATAATTTTCAGCAGAATTGCCTGGCAGGCTGCTCATAAACATTGGTAAAATATCCAGCGTTTCCAGAACTGCCTGGCTTTTATCAATGTTGCTGAAAGCCTGGTCCGCGCGATTTATTTTTTCGTTCAGACGATCAATATCTGTATCAGAAATTAGAACATTTAAACTGATACTGGTCAATTTTTTGTGCTGGTGATAAATTTCGTCTAACAGTTCGTTAAGCTCTCGATAGCGAACTTCGCTTCTTCTTCCCTCCTTATTTTGAGAAAAATTCATGATAAATCGAGTGAAGTTCAGCTTTCGAGATAGCCGCGCAACTTCTTTGTCCATATTCACATTCTGGGCGGAAAGCACAATCCGATGTGGAAAAGGCAAACCGTGAAGCAAGGGAAAAAGGTAAGGTAAAGGAATTCCATTTACAATATAGTTTGATCGGGTGACTTCTGGCAACAAGCTTAAGGATAGGCAAGCAATATACTGAGTGCCGATTTTTAAATATCCCCGTTCAACAATATAATCTTGCGTCACTAATTCATTATTTAGTGCAATGCCGCTAATTTCTCCCTCAAAATCGTTATTAACAAAATTGATTGATTTGAACAATAGGTCTGCAAGATCATCATTTTTCAGCCTTCGCAGTTTGATGCCAGTGCTTTCCAGATTCGTCTTGATTGGATTAATATCTTTTTCTCGCACAGCCACCATTCGTTTGTGTTCAGATTTAAAGCGCTGAACAACTGATCCATTTGATAGAGATATATTAAAAGGCGTTTTAAACGAAGTGCCTGCATCAAAATCAATAAAAAGATAGGCGCGGCAGCGAAGATATTTATAAAACGAAAAATATTTATGCCGATTAAATTTGAAATAGTTTAAAATCGGATCGTCTGTATAAACAAAATCTTCCCGATAAGGGTGATAATCAAATGTGTAAAAAAATTGTAAATTTACTTTTCTATCGAGGCTGTTTAGAGCATTTTCAATTGCTACTGCAATAGAATCGTAATCGCTGCTCGATAATCCCATATTATCTAAAGCTTCGATCTCAAAGCCAGCCACAAAATTTCCATTTTTCTTAATAATAAAATCATCCAAAATATCTAAGTATGGCAAATACTTTGCTAAAGATGTTCGATATTTATAAGCTTCTCGTTCTGTCAGTTTGGTGTAATTCATTTTCTAAAATATCAATTTCTTTATTTCATTCCCGTTCTTATAAGACACAAATTGTAATATTTAATCAAGAATACATATCAATACAAAATTTATACTAACTTCCGTTTTGAATTTATCGTTTTGCTTTTTTTAGAATCTATATGTAATTTAATTTCAGAACCTTGCGTTTTACTTTTGTTTCCCTTAAAATATGCTTTTTCATCCAAGCTGAAAGCCGATAATTTTCTGGGCCAGATAAATTTGGAGAAGACAAACGAAGCCAGACCATAATCAAAATGCGAGATACGCGCTGCTAATCGAAATATGGTATATAATAAAACTTCGATGATGAGGATAACGCCAAAACTCAAGTTAATTAATGTAAAAAGTGGAAATAATAAAATCGGAACTCCAAGCAGGATAAATATTTCCAGAATATTAAGTCCGGCTATTTGCCCCCTGTTTTGTATATCACGATAACACTTTTCCATCACCAAATCTAAAAATAATTGTTAGATTAGAACATCATTTGATTAAAAGAAATTACTGAACATATCATATTAAATCAACCGATCACAAGCTACCCAAGGTGTAAATTATTCTAAATGACTCAGCAAATGAGCATAGATCACCTTAGTATCATAATGATTGGTTGAAATAATAGTAAAATGTTTTGGATTAAAATGATGCGCCAGGGACAAATGAAATTAACGTAGATACGATAAATCGTGCGCCAAAGATAACAATTGCAGCGATAGCAATCCCAATTAATTGCTTTTTGGCTTTTTCATGCCTCCCACCGTCCGCACTTGCCATGTTGAAACCGGCAACAATTAAAGCTATCACCAGAATGGGGGCTGCTAATAAGATTAAAGCGTTAGTTAAACTTTGCAGGGCTTGTAAAACTGATTGCATAACTATCCTCCTCACATTTGACCCGATATTTTGTTATTGATTTTTAAACGAAATCTACTAATTTCCATCCAATTTTTAGGGAATACTTCTAGGCATTCCTTATAGGAATAATTCCAGAATCTCTTACAAGATACTGTATTTTCGATTTAAAATTGGATTAGAAAAAGTAGAAATAAATGACCCGAAATACTAAATTTCACGGCTTTGACAATCCAAATATGTCAAAGCATAAATAAATCCCATAAAAACACTGCGTAAATTAAATTAATTACCCGAAGTGCTTTCTTTTTGTCCACCAAATCTCATCAACTTATCAAATTTAAAATATCCCGTTTTCAAAATTGTCAGGTATCGTGGTCGGCGGACGAAAACCACACACCTTCCCACATCCAAATGTTTGAGAAAATCGGGATCGTTAATATTAAGTCCCTTTTTAGTTTCTTCTTCATTAGTATTCACTCTGCCAAATCTATCTAACATCATTTGTATGCTCTCCGGGCTGCCAAGTTGAAAACAACATATAATATTTGTGTGATCTGTTAATTGATCGATAAAAACCTTTGATAAATTCAATGACGGATTATCCAGTTCTGCCACAGATTGGTTGGTATAGCATACGCTAACACCAACATTTCGACTTGCTTCTAATAATTTAATAAAATGTGGGCTAACGAATTTAGCCATTTCATCAATTACCAACAGTCCTTCTTCTGGGCTGGTATCCCCACCTTTCATTGCAATTTGATGAAAGCAATGTCGAATATCCTGTAAAATTAATTGTCCCAGAAACCTGATTGCCTCTTCATCTTCCTGCATGGGAAGCGTAAAATAGCAATCTTTGTGCCCATAATAAATTTCGACAATATCAATTTGTGGTTTGTCTGTACTGATCAATTGACCGTAACCCGACTGAAAAAGGTCGCGTAGGATGTTGATAAAAAATGATACATTGGACTGAAATAAGGAGAAGTTCAAATGAATCTCTTTGAGTCCGTTTTTTACATAAGGATCATTCACCCGTTCGCTTTGTTTACCCACATAACCACGCGATTGGAAGTACTCCAAAAGCTCTCTCAAGTTAAAATGCGTTTTAGTTTCTTCCATCGCCCGCAGGAAAATGCTCAGTGCTGAATCGAGCCGTTCACGACTTTCAGGGGGATGCTCGGTCCAATTGATGCTCGACATAATTTTCTGTTTCAGCTCACTCGCAGTCCCTCGCAAAAGCGGATTATAAGTGGCTGATCGTTCTGGATCAGTCGGGTTAAAATAATAAATATCTTCAGCTTGTGCCAAAGAACTTGCAATGGTATATATTCTATCTATTTTTTGACGAGAGGCTGTGCCGTCAAGCGCGAAGGTAGCTACATCCCTTCTAATCTCCTGAAACCAGATCGGCTGAATGATACTTGCAGTTTTACCACTTCCAGGACTGCCGATGACTTGAACGTGCCCTTTCAGCCAGCTTCGCTTGACATAAAGCGGTTGCCCCTTTCGATTCAAATCAAGCCCCAGAAATATTTCGTCTGGTTTTGCTGCTTCGGAAAACTTCACAATATCTACGTCCCGAACAGCTTTATTCCTTAATGAAACAGCTTTATTAATCGAAGTGTAAGTCTTGATTGAACGATAAAAAAGATTGATAAAAAATAAAATCGGGATAAAACAAAAATAAAGGGATACAACGAAATCCCAAATTCGAATGTATCCCCCACGCAAATAATAAACTAAGTGATTTAAAGGTCTAAGTAAAAAATTTGCTGCTCCGGCAAAATCGTTGTAAATCATTATAAAAAAAACATTCACATTTCTGAGAGCAACATTAATGGAACCTGTAAATACGAAATAGTTTTTTAATTTTATTAATAAATACAATCCCAGCAAAATTAGAAAAACACCAGCGATAATTCTTGGTGTCCACTTTTTTCTTTTACTGATTTCAAGATTATATCGCCTGAATATAATCGGCTGAAATAGGTTTTCAAAAGCAATATCAGCAATATACCAGGGAATCAGAAAGGGCAGAGATAATAGGCTAAATAAAAACTTTAAAAACAGTTTCAAAATTAAATCCTATGTTTTTGTTTTTACTTCTTCATCATTGCTTCGCTGCCCTGTCTAGTCTCTGAAATGTCAAAAATTTGTCTTTAGTCTAAGTAGCAATTTCTTTGCCAAAAATTACTATGTTGTAACTTCCGATTTTATTTTAGATTTTAAATCCCGGTCGCTAATTAATTCATTTTCATTTCAGAAACCGTTTTACTGGTCAGAAATAATCCCTTTAAAATCAAAATATTATCTGCTAATTCAAGGCACGTCCAATTGTCGAAACTAATCATTCATGAAGCACTAATTTTAACAAAAATCTTTGATCTAAATCCAAGATTGCTTTTGAGATTGCTTCTATTTTTCGTGCTCGATTAAATGGCTAATTTTCGACCATCGAATTCCGACCATATTTTATGGCAGCAACACTCAATTTTTTAATCAGTTATAGCACTTAGATAATTTTTTAGATGGTTAATACTCGATAGATTAAGTTCTTTCACAACTTCTTATCCTATTGGCAATTGATAGCATATTATTTATGCCTCTCTTTAGCTATGGCTAACAAAATAAGATTTATGTTCAAAATTTAAGTGCGATCCAGGAACGATTAATATAATATTGAAGAAAAATGTTGCTTCTAAATTTTAAATTTGTAATATATAATATCTTTAAAAATGTATTAAAAATCAAGCAGAAATTAAATAGCCATTACCTGACCAAAAAAAGTGTCATACAACATTAATTTGAAAGGAAATCCTAATGCAAACCAATTTAATGTTACCAAATAACTATGAACCAATATTAAATTTGAAGCAGACTGAAAAAGCGATTCGGCTGATCAAGGAATTTTTTCAGATTAACCTATCTGTCGAACTTAACCTGATCCGCGTAACTGCCCCGCTATTTGTAAAATCTGGTACTGGAATAAATGACGATTTAAATGGGATTGAAAAGCCAGTGGCTTTCAAGGTAAAGGCAATGGAAAATTTAGAAGTAGAAATTGTACAATCCCTGGCAAAATGGAAACGGATGATGCTGGCAGATTATAGTTTTAAACACAGCGAAGGACTTTACACCGATATGAATGCCATTCGTCCGGATGAGGTATTGGATAATTTGCATTCAATTTACGTGGATCAATGGGATTGGGAGCGAATTATTTCAGAAGAAGAAAGAAACCTCGAATTTCTAAAAACCATCGTTCGAAAAATATATGAAGTCATTAAACGCACAGAAAAATATATCGCCCAAGAATATAATGAAATCCAGCCCATTTTAACGGATGAGATCACCTTTGTTCACAGTGAAGATTTAGCGGCAAGATTTCCATATTTGACACCGATGGAACGGGAAAGAGAAATCTGTAAAGAACTTGGCAGTGTTTTCATAATTGGAATTGGTGGCAATCTCAAAAACGGAAAACCACACGACGGTCGTGCGCCTGATTATGATGATTGGTCCACCCCCACCAACAATGGTTATAAAGGATTAAACGGGGATATTTTAGTATATTACCAGCTATTAGATGTCGCTTATGAACTTTCATCAATGGGAATCAGGGTAAATGAAAAAGCATTGAAACGGCAACTCCAAATAAGTGGCAATTCCGAAAGAGAAAACCTTCTCTTTCATAACAGATTATTAAATGGTGAATTACCGCTTTCTATCGGGGGCGGAATAGGCCAATCGCGACTCTGCATGTTTTATCTCAGGAAAGCACATATTGGTGAAATTCAAGCAAGCCTCTGGCCTGATGAGATGATCCAAAAATGCAAAAAAAATAATATCTTTTTATTATAAGACAGGATAAAACAAATGTTCGATCATTTTGATTTTCTCGCTTCTATTTATGATCGATTTATAGGGATCCAGGAGCATCAAAAATTAATAGAACTGTTAGAATTACCGATATCTGGAAAATTACTGGATGCAGGTGGTGGTACTGGTAGGGTTTCCCATCAAATTCATTCTCTCGTTGAAAAAGTATTGATCTGTGATCCTTCATTTAAAATGTTAAAACAAGCAAAAAATAAAGGCGGCCTATTTCCGATTAAATCTCACGTCGAAAAATTACCCTTTCCAGATGAGAGTTTTGAACGAATTATTGTGATCGACTCATTTCATCACTTTTGCGATCAAAATGAGTCAGTTAAAGACCTCATTCGTGTACTAAAACCAGGAGGAAGGTTAGTCATCGAGGAACCTGACATCAATCACTTCGCTGTTAAAATGGTTGCCATCGCTGAAAAATTATTTTTTATGCGTAGCACATTTTACTCGCCAAAACAGATTCAAGATATATTCTTTTCAAATGGAATTTCAGCAAATATTGAACATGACGGTAAATTCACAGCCTGGATAATTGTTGACAAATAAAACTTAGTTACTTGACAATGAATTCCTCGTGCGATGAAAAAAGAAATTTATCTGGAATTATACTCGTTATGGGTTAGAATTTCAGTACTGCTGTCATTCCTGCGAATGCAGGAATCTCCTTATTTACAAGCAATTAGGAGATGCCTGTATGCGCAGGCATGACATGAAAAAATACCCCGCAACGAGTATAGTAACCATTCAAACACAGGAGTAATGAATCAATGGATTGCTGGAGTTTAATGAAATACTCCCCAACTCCACTAATTTTGTCTTTTGGTTCTGGCTCATTCAGTTTGGGTTATCACCTTATTTTACAGGGTTAGTCACTTATTAAATTTTGTACGGAAGGACTTTATAAAATGGAAAAACTAAGTTTCAAATTAGAAGATTTCCAACGAATGGAACAACGTTTTCGAACAAACCTTATCAATTCACTGACTGGTTATAAGAGCGGTAATTTAATCGGGACGATTGATGGCAAAGGTAAAACTAATTTAGCAATTTTTACCTCTGCTGTCCACATCGGAGCCAATCCACCTTTCATTGGATTGATTTTTAGGCCGGTTTCGATCCCACGGCATACTTACGAAAACATCAAAGCAGTCGGCTATTATACCATTAATCACATCAATAAACATATTTTCAAGAAAGCCCACCAAACTGCTGCCCGTTATGATAGAGAAATTTCTGAATTTGAAGCAGTTGAACTTACTCAAGAATATTCTAAAACCCATCCTGCTCCTTATGTTGCTGAAAGTTTAATCAAAATTGGTGTTAAATATGAGGAAGAATACCATATTAAAATTAATGACACAATTTTGATGGTCGGATCGATCATCGAAACGATTTTACCGAAAAATTGTTTAGTAGCTGATGGAATAGTCGATATTGAGAAGGCAGAAAGTGTAGCTGTTAGTGGTTTGGACACCTATCATGAAACAAAAAAATTAGCCCGTCTCTCGTATGCTAAAACCGATTTACCTTTGAAAGAAATTTAAAGATTTCCAATTGGTGAACCTAATAAATGATCTTGTTGATTTAGTGGGTCTGACCTTTCCTAAAGCTTGAGAATGTACAATATATAGTGTTATTAAATGTATTCATATCTATATATTGAAGTCTTTATACCCAAATAGCTTTAGGAAAGGTGTTTTTCAACAGAATAATAAATATGGTTTAATATGGCTCGCAATAAGAAAAAAATATTTGTCCTCGATACCAACGTTATTCTCCATGACAGGGCCGGTATTTATCAATATTTTTGTTGCGCAAGAAAATCAATGACTCCCTGTATATCTTCAGGAAGTTCTGAATCAAACAGCATCTCCTCTCCGGTTTCAGGATGGACAAAACCGAGTGTCTTGGCATGTAGGGCCTGGCGGGGCATCAATTTTATGAGTTCTAAGCCAAGCTCCTGGTCTTTTTTATTCAATTTTACAATTTGCTTATGCCGACCACCATAGGTCTGGTCACCCAAAACCGGGTGATCCTTCGCTGAAAGATGAACCCGAATTTGATGCGTACGACCAGTTTCCAACTGTACCTTAAGAAATGAAATCAAGGGATATTCTTGAAGAACTTCATAGTTTGTAATCGCTGGTTTCCCCTGTCTGGCAATGACCATTCGCGTTCGATCCTTAACACTTCGATTGATCAATGTTTCGATTCTTCCCGCTTTCTGCTTGAAATGTTTCCACACCAACGCTCGGTATTCTCGGTTAATCGTTCGATTTGAAAATTGGCTGGCTAATTTTGCATGTACAAAATCGTTTTTAGCAACGACTAATATCCCCGACGTATCCTTATCCAAACGATGGACAAGCCCGGGTCTATGTTCTCCGCTTAGTGTAGAAAGATTTTTATAATGGTACAGCAATGCATTTACCAGGGTACCCTTCAAATTTGCAAATGCAGGATGCATAACGATACCAGCTTGTTTATTAATGACAATTAGACTTTCATCTTCATAAATAATATTTATTGGAATATTTTCGGGTGAGAGTTCATAAGGAGTTGGCGGTGGGAAAGTTATTTTAATCAGTTCGCCTGGATTTACTTTCTGACTCGGCTTGACAACCTCATCATTTACTGTTACCTGCCCATCTTTGATAAGCTTTTGAAGTTTGGAACGAGTAATTCTCTCTAATCTTTTCACTAAAAATTGATCAAGACGCTCTCTGCTTTGGTTTTGAGGGACAAAAATTTCTCTAATTCTGAATTCATCTATTGATTCAGCATCTTGATCCGGTCTCATAACAAACGATCTTTGATTCTTTATTTAAAAATGACTTTTAGCCTGTCTCAAACTGCTCTTCCTCAGCCTCTTCTCGCTTCCTTTCAAAAATAACTACAGCAATCAAAATTACCATTCCAATCGTAACAGCAGTATCAGCAAAATTAAATACCGGCCAGCGAATAATACGAATATCAATAAAGTCAACAACTTTGCTATATATTATTCTGTCCACCAGGTTGCCAATTGCACCGCCTAAAATTGTAGCCAGACCAAATCTTGCCCAAAAATTTTCAGGTTTTAAGCGAAACAGGTAAACCAAAATAATCACAGAGGCAATCGAGGCAAAAATCGTATAAAACAGTTTACCACCGATTTGGATTCCAAATGCCATTCCAGGATTTTTAATATATGTTATCTTTAGAAGATTCCCAATAATGGAGATGGATTCTTTCTCCTGCATAAAATGTTTAACTATTAGTTTTGAAATTTGGTCTAACATGATTAAAACTATAGACCAACCTAATAATTTTATGTTTGATTTGAACACGTTTTTATCTCAAAAATTATTGGCTTGATTATTATGTGTCAAAAGTTAAAATT
>Ga0209427_10000444_pt1 | contig 43907 bp, 40 predicted proteins | sample DeeMarSWOR136_30_FD_187465 | JGI IMG/M metagenome (GOLD analysis project Ga0209427, IMG submission 187465) | Marine sediment microbial communities from White Oak River estuary, North Carolina - WOR-1-36_30 (SPAdes) (version 2) | ecosystem: Environmental > Aquatic > Marine > Intertidal zone >...
GGCATTCGGACTTATACTCGGCGGCGTCACCGCCGGGGCTCTCCTTTCTATAATCGCCAAGTTCTTCGCCTCCAGCGTGGAGGCTACATTCCAGGATTCCCCGCTCGCCTCCTTCCTGCTCGACAAGTTCCCCTTCGTGCTCTATATCCTCCCGCACCAGTTCGACTCCGTACGCGATTTCTTCGGTTGATGTCGTTGCCATCCGCTATGGTGGCTATTACAATAGGGTCAAAGCAGACACAGTCCCCCGTTTTGTTTACAAATCATTTCATTTCAGGATGAAAGTACGACATAGCTTATGAAAGCGCGGCGTTTACACGACTGGCAGATGACACCGGAGGAAGCCCGGCAGGTACAGACGGAGCTGGCGGCAAGGATATCACGAAGGGAGGAGGTCGGTGATGTCCGACTTGTCGCTGGGGTGGATATATCCGCGCCTGATGACCGGGGCTATGCACGTGCAGCGGTCGTAGTTCTCAACTACCCCGAATTAAAGCTGGTGGAACATCGAGTGGTGGAGCAGCGGGTCACCTTCCCCTACGTGCCCGGGCTGCTCTCGTTCAGGGAATCGCCCCTGATCATCGCTGCCTGTGAGAAGCTGGACAGCGAACCCGACCTGATACTGGTGGATGGACAGGGCATTGCCCATCCCCGGAGATTCGGGCTGGCCTCACACCTGGGCCTGCTCTGGGATAGACCGACGGTGGGCTGCGCAAAATCAAGGCTCTGCGGCGAGCATCAACTGGTAGCTCCAGAGCCTGGCTCCCATGCAGAGCTAACCCATAACGGTGAGGTTATCGGAGCAGCGCTCCGCACCAAGCTGAGGACGAATCCACTCTATGTATCGATAGGACACAAAGTGGACCTGCAAGCCGCCATAACCTGGACGCTGAACTGCTGCCTCGGCTTGCGTCTGCCCGAGCCGACAAGGCTGGCCCACCTGGCGGCGGGAGGACGCCTCGAATCGCCTTATGCCGAGGGGACTACATCCCAGTTGAAATTGCAGCTATAATAGAACAGCAGCCCCGGTACAAGAGAGGGAAACATGGAGGAACAGAAGCAGAAGCTGGAGGAGCTGAAGAGGCGCATTTCCGAGATGCTGGTGCATCTTTGACATCGCTTCTAAAGAGTATCAGATAGCCCAGCTCGAAAAAGAAGCCTCACATCCCGACTTCTGGAATGACCAGGAGAAGGCGCAGCAGACGATGCGCCAGGTCTCACGCCTGAAGTATGTTGTGGCCACCTGGCGTGAGCTCGAGAAAAAGGTGGCCGATCTCGCCACTCTCACCGATATATCCCTCGACGAAGATGACCGCTCCCTAGAAGAAGATATCATCCGTGAAATAACGGGCATCGAGCGCTCCCTCGAAGACCTTGAGTTCCAACTTCAGCTCAGCGGTCAGTACGACTCACGAGGCGCTATGCTGGCGATACATGCCGGTGCCGGAGGCACAGAGTCGCAGGACTGGGCACAGATGCTGCTGAGAATGTACCTTCGCTGGGGAGAGCAGCACAGCTACGAGACGGAGGTTATCGAGACCTCCCCCGGGGAGGAGGCGGGGATAAAAAGCGTCCTCATCGAGGTCAAGGGTGAATACGCCTACGGGTACCTCAAGGGGGAACGCGGGGTACACAGGCTGGTGCGCATCTCACCCTTCGATGCCTCCCACAGCCGCCATACCTCGTTCGCACTGGTAGAGGTTATGCCAGCAGTGGACAGCGAGGTGGATGTTACTATCGACCCCGATGACCTCAAGGTGGAGACCTTCCGCTCAAGCGGCCCAGGCGGCCAGCACATGCAGAAAACGAGCAGTGCAGTCCGCCTGACACACATGCCCACCGGCACGGTGGTCACCTGCCAGAACGAGCGCTCGCAGTTTCGAAACAAGGAAACAGCCCTGCGTATCCTCCGCTCACGTCTCCTCGAACAGGAACTGGAGAAGAAAGCAGAGGAACAGGCGAGGCTTAAGGGCGAACACGTTACCGCTGAATGGGGCAACCAGATTCGGAGCTATGTACTCCATCCCTATAAAATGGTTAAAGACCATCGAACCGGGTATGAAACCAGCGATACCTCCGCCGTGCTCGACGGCAAACTCGATGAACTACTGAAAGCATACCTGGCGTCCAGGGTTCATGGTTGATGAAAAGGTTTGTTCCTCTCTTTCTACCGCTGCTTCTCCTTATCACCCTCGCCGCTGGTCCGGCGCAGGCACAGGCGGGACTATCAGCGACTTACAGCGCCGATGTCCGCTTTCCCGAAGCGATAACATTCAACCTTGAAGCTGAAGGCGCTGCTGATATCAACGACATCTTCCTCCGCTACCGGGTGGATATGATAACCACCGTCGAAGCGACCAGCGTCGTCCAGATTGAGTTCGAGCCCGCTACGGCAATCGATATAAACTGGACCTGGGAGATGCGGAAGCTGCTCGGCAGCCTGCCTCCGGGTACGGAGGTTCACTACAGCTGGAGGATAGAGGACGCCAGCGGAGGCAAGCTCGAGACCCCCTGGGCCACTGTGAAATTCAATGACGAGCGTCATGTCTGGAAAAGCCTGACAGAAAGCGATGTAACGCTGTTCTGGTATACGGGTGAGCAGCCCTTTGCCCAGACCCTGCTGGACGCCGCTCATGAAGCACTCGAGAGACTTGCCCGCGACGTTGGGGTGGAACTCGACCAGGCGGTAGAGATATATATTTACGCCAGCCAGTACGACCTCCTCGAAGCCATGATATATCCCCAGGAGTGGATGGGAGGCGCAGCATTTCCAGATTACGGTATCATCGCTATTGGAGTTGCGCCGCACGAGCTGGAATGGGGCAAGAGGGCTATATCCCATGAAATAGCGCACATGGTGATCTACCAGATTGTCTACAATCCCTACAATGATATACCGACATGGCTCGATGAAGGCCTAGCGTTATACGCCGAGGGCGAGCTGAGAGCCGATATCAAGGCTGCACTCGAGGCGGCTATATCAAGGGACAGCCTTATCTCAGTACAGACTATCTCCAGCAGTTTTCCATCAGACTACAATGAGGCGCTTCTCTCCTACGCCGAGAGCTACAGCGTCGTCGAATTCCTCATTCAGGAATACGGTAAGGAGGAAATATTACTTCTCCTCGATATCTTCAAGCGGGGCTCGACTTATGACGACGCACTTCTGGAAGTGTACGGCTTTGATACCGCCGGCCTGGATGACCTGTGGCGTCTCAGTCTGGGGCTTGAGCCCCGGCAGCCGACTCAGACTGCAGTTCCCCAGGTAACAGCGACGCCAACGCCCGACGGTGCGCTGTTTAGCTGCCAGGGAACCACTGACGAAAACCGCCGAGATGGTCTCACCGTTCTCGTTATAACAGGCATCCTGCTGATGCCGGGCATAAGCGAGGTAATTCGATTGAGGGTACGGAGAAACAATAGGTGAAAACGAGAATACCACCGCTTATCATCAGCGTCCTCATTGCGCTTTGCCTTCTTTTCCCATGCTGCAACCTGCTGGAACCAAATCTCCCCGACCTTCCCGATATTCCCGCAGAAGGTACTCTAACCCTCTTCGATGTCAGCCCGCCAACGCTCGATCCAGCGCTTGCGCGCTCTGAGATGTCGGTAAGCTACATTGTCGAGATATTCAGCGGGCTGGTAGCCTTCGACCCCGCGGGCAACCTTACACCCGACATCGCCGAGAGTTGGGAGGTAAGCAATGACGGAACTACCTATACATTCCGCCTGAGGCAAGGCGTGAAGTTCCACGATGGCAAAGAGGTTACAGCCAGCGATTTCAAGTACTCGCTGGAACGCGCCTGCGACCCATCAACCGGGTCGGATATCGCTGAGACTTATCTCGGCGATATCCTCGGCGTCGAGGACAAGCTATCAGGGATAGCCGAGGAGGTCTATGGTATCGAGGTACTTGATGACTATACCCTACGAATTACTATCGATGCACCCAAGAAATACTTCCTGTCAAAGCTGGCTCACCCCGCCGCCTACGTCGTCGACCAGGAAAACGTTGCCTCGGGAAAAGACTGGTGGAAGGAACCCAACGGAACAGGGCCGTTCCGGCTCGATGAATGGCAGGGAGACGATTTCATAATTCTTCAGAGGAATGAGCTCTACTATTTGGAACCGCCAAAAATAGAGTACGTAGTCTATCTGCTCTGGGGCGGGGTGCCGATGATTATGTACGAGAGGGACGAAATCGACGTTGTGGAGGTTTCCACGTCCGATATAGAACGGGTGCTCGACCCAGCCAACCCTCTGCATCAGGAGCTCAACATTATACCCCAACTCAGCCTATCCTTCGTTGGATTTAACTCAGCCAGTCCGCCATTCGACGACGCCAGTGTGCGTCAAGCATTCTGTCACGCCATAGACAAGGACAAGCTCGTCAGGCTGGTATTAAAGAACCTTGTCACCACCGCTGACGGCATACTTCCCCCAGGTATGCCCGGTTATAACGAGGATATTCAAGGTCTGGCTTTCGACCCCCAACTGGCGCGACAGCTGCTCGTGGAATCGGAATACGGCAATGCCACCGACCTTCCACCAATTACGCTGACCTCATCGGGCAGAGGCATGATACCGAGTGATGAGGCAGCGCTGATCGATATGTGGCGGCGCAATCTGGGAATGGAAGTGGAACTGAGACAACTGGAGCCCGAGAAATATGCCTACCTTCTCATGGCAGAAAAGGACGAGTTATTCACCCTCGGCTGGGGTGCCGATTATCCCGACCCGCAGAATTTCCTCGACATCCTGTTCCACAGCGAAACCAGCCATAACATCGGCGAATACAGTAATCCCGAGGTGGATGCTTTATTGGAAGAGGCAAGGATAGAGAAAGACTATGCTGCGCGGATGAGCCTTTACCAGCAGGCCGAGCAGATGCTGGTCAACAATGCCGCCTGCCTGCCCTTGTACTTCGATGTTGAATATATACTGGTCAAACCCTACGTGAAGAACCTACCCCTCACATCGCTCTGGATATCCCGCCTGAAGTACGTCTCCATTGAACCGCACTAGCCACCGCTCTTGCGCCCGTTCCTCAGTTGCTGCCAGACGTAAAACAGGCGCTGCCATGCTATAAGGTTCGAGAGTACCGCTATTATCCACAGCACCACCAGCATCTGGTTGAATATGAGACCGATTGCCAGCAGGATAATCCTCTCCGGGCGGGTGAATAGCCCTACCTCGCATGTCAGCCCCAGTCCCTCAGCACGCGCTCTCACATAGCTGGTTGTCATCGAGCCCACCAGCCCCGCGCCAACGAGTATAATTTCCGTCTCGGAACCCTGATTCGCATAGTATGCCAGCAGCCCGAGGAACAGCGCAGCCTCCGAGAAGCGGTCCAGTGTGGAATCGAGTAGAGCGCCAAACTTCGTGCTGCGCCCGGTAGCCCGAGCCAGCGCCCCATCTATCATGTCAAATGCGCCCGAGAGCAACACCAGAAAGCCGCCTAAAAAAAAGCGGCCCGTGGATAGTATCCAGGCCACAGCAATAGCAATGAGTAAGCCAAGTATAGTTAAAACATCGGGGCTTAGACCCGTTTTCGCCAGCAGCTTCGCCGGGTACCTGTTAATATGCTGCGCCAGAGTGCGTCGCGCCTTGACGAGCCGTGGTTCTTCACTCACGTACCGCTCCGGGGCCACCTTTTTGAAGCTCCCGGTAGTAATCCAGAACCTGGCGAGAAACCTTCTCCCAGCTATAATTCCCGACCTTCGCCTTGCCCGTATTACCCAGCTTCTGCCTGAGCCCCTCATCGTTGAGTAATTGGAAAATGCCATCGGCGAGAGCTTCTTTATCCGCTGGCTTGACCAGCAGCCCTTCAGAACCATGGCTGATAACACCGCCATAGCCCGTGATATTCGAGGCTACCGTCGGCTTGCCGGACGCCATTGCCTCCAGTAAAACCACTCCGAAGCTCTCCTTATCGACAGCAGGAGAGCAAAAAACATCAGCACTTCTGTAGTAACGAGGTAAATCTTCGTAGCTCACGTAACCGGCGAAAACGACGTCCTTGAGTTTCCGCCTCTCGACAATGCCCTGGTATTTACGACAGGAACGGTCCCGGGGACCTACCACGATGAGACGACATTCCGGTAATTTCCGTTTAACAATCTCATAGGCTCCAAGCAGGTACTTGAATCCCTTTCGCTTCTCTATCCTGCCGACAAACAGGATGTTCAATTTACCATCGCTGAACTCGGGTAGAGGCTCCACATCAGCCGCGAAGTGCTCCACATCGATTCCGTTGGGAATTATCGTGTACTCGGCGGGAAAATATTTGCTGACAAATTCCCTCGCAGCATTTGAAACCGCTATTCTGCCGTCGAGCTTATTGAACCACCTGTTGAGTATTATCGGCTTCCAGAACGGGTAGCCCCAGCTCCTGTGGCGGTAAGCATGGAAGGTGCCCACAACCAGCTCCTGCGACGAATGATGCAATACGGCAGTGGCCAGCGTGGGCATCAATGGCTCATGGATATGAATAACGTCGAATTTCTCCCGTTTAAGCATCTGCCCAACGCGATCGGAAAATACGAGCCCCGGCCATACCGGGCTGCGGACGACGGAGCCGCTGGCGCGGATAGGCACCGGTCTGCCGAAGACGATGATATCTCCATTCTTACGGGTTTCATCCGGCTTCGAGGATGGGGCAATGATTCTTACCTCATGCCCCATGTGTATGAAGTTATTCTTGATATGGGATATATGTGTATTCACCCCACCGGGATAAGCATAATCATAAGGCGAAACCAGAGCGATCTTCATAGTTTCCTATTTTCGCTTGCGTTTCTTTACCGTTCTACCGCCACCAGAAACCTTCGTTCCTCCACCCTTACCGCCAGCGATGAAATCCTCGGTCAATATTCGAGCTTCCTCGTCTGTATACTGTACCGGAGGTGATTTCATGAAATAGGCAGAAGGCCCGACAAGGGTGCCACTCAGTCCCCTGTCCATAGCCAGCTTGCAACACCTTATGGCATCGATAACTACCCCTGCCGAGTTAGGACTATCCCACACCTCCAGCTTCAACTCGAGATTCAGCGGCACATCACCAAAGGTGCGCCCTTCCATCCGGAGATAGCACCACTTGCGGTCTTCCAGCCAGGGGACATGGTCGCTGGGACCTATATGGATATTGCCGGGGCCGAGGTCATAGTCAAGCTGGGAGGTTACCGCATCCGTCTTGGATATCTTCTTCGACTCCAGCCTCTCCCGCTCCAGCATATTATAGAAATCGGTATTTCCCCCAAAATTCAACTGATACGTTCTCTCAAGCTTGACGCCGCGCTCACGGAAGAGCCTGGTCAGCACACGGTGTGTGATAGTCGCCCCCACCTGGGATTTGATATCGTCACCGATAAGGGGCAGGCCAACATCCGTAAAGCGTTTCTGCCAGTATTTTTCACGAGCAATAAATACCGGGACGCAGTTGATGAAGCCGCAGCCGGCATCGAGTACCTGCTCCACATACCACTTGGTCGCCTGCTCGCTGCCCACGGGGAGATAGTTGACGACGACATCGGTCTTCCTGTCCTTGAGGATGTTGATCATATCGGCAGTCGAACCGGGCGCCTTGGTGATAATCTGAGAAAGATATTTACCCAGCCCGTCATGTGTCATACCTCGCTCCACCACTACCCCGGTTGAGGGAACATCACAGAACTTCAAGGTATTGTTGGGAGCTTCATATATGGCCTGCGCCAGGTCCTTTCCGACCTTATTACGGTCGATATCGAAGGCAGCCACAAAATTGATATCGCCCACGTGGTAGCCGCCCAGATTAACATGCATCAGCCCGGGTACGAAATCATTCTCTGAAGCATTTCGATAGTAATATACTCCCTGAACCAGAGACGAGGCGCAGTTCCCCACCCCTACTATAGCAACATTTATCTGTCCCAAAATATCACCTCTCCTTTCGAATAGAGCAAATAACCGACTTCCCGTCTATCCCGCCCAAAGGTAACTTGCCTGATATAAAGGCTTATGTTATCCTCGATGCCGCAAGAATGGTTTACGATTTCCACACTCACACATCTTCAAGCGATGGCGCCCTATCGCCACTGGAACTTGTGAGAAGAGCGATTGTTAATGGCTACCAGGCTATTGCAATTACCGACCACGTCGGCATCGGATACCTGGAAAGGCTGATCGCCGAGACTATCGACGATTGCGCCCTCGCCCGAAAGCACTGGAATATCACCGCCATCCCCGGTGTCGAACTCACCCACCTGCCAGTAGCGGCGATTGCGGCAAGCGCAAAGGCAGCCAAGGAAATGGGCGCAAGGCTCGTTGTCGTCCATGGCGAGACCACCGCCGAGCCCGTTGAACCAGGTACAAACCGAGCTGCCGTACAATCCCCGTACGTAGACATCTTAGCGCATCCCGGATTGATAACCTCCGAAGAGGCCAGACTTGCTGCTGATAACAACATCTACCTCGAAATCACAGCCAGAAAGCAACACGCCGCCACCAACAAACACGTCGCCCAAGTTGCCCGCAAGGCTGGAGCCAAGCTCATCGTAAACTCAGACGCTCACGACGAACTCGACTTACTCACTCCTGAACTAGCCTACTCTATCGCTAAAAGCGCTTCCCTCACCGAAAAAGAAATTGCAGAAACACTCCAAAACAACCCGCTGTCCCTTATTAACAAGCTGCTTATGGAGTGATCTGCATAAATCTCGCGACTTAACACTTAGCCTTTGCCGATCCTGAATACCGTTGTCCCACACTTACCGCATTTTCCTTTAGTAGCTGGCTTGCCGTTCTTCAGCTTAACCTGGGTAGGGTTCTGAATATCAACCTTCTTTCTGCACTTGAAGCAATATGCCTGCACTGTGCACCCCCTTCCTAGTCGGTTAGACTATACACACTCGCTATACTAAATGTCAAGCTTTACCCCAGTCTTTGAACGAAAACCTTCAGAGGCCGCCAACAATCCTGCTCCCCGTCGTAGCGTACGATAGCGATAAAGCGTCCATCGCCAGAATAGGCACGACACCGTTCCCCTGAAGGCCAGGCATCCCGCTCCCCCACTAGGGAACGACCATTGCTCAGCGCCTGTGCTTCTTCATTATTAACGGTTACGGACGGCAAGCCGATAACAGCGATATCGATAGGATGTAGGAGCTCAGCCCAGCGCCCTTCCCTGAAAGCCTCCTCCACCTGAGAAAGGGTTACGCTATCATTAATGTGAAAGGGGCCGCTTCTCATTCGAATCAGGTTTCCTACATGGGCACCACACCCCAGCTTTTCCCCCAGGTCATGAGCGAGAGAGCGGATATAAGCCCCCTTGCCGCACTCCACCTCCAAAGTCAATAAAGGGGGCCGCCATTCTAAAATATCGATACGGGATAACTCCACCTTTCTCGCTCTTCGCGGCACCTCTATCCCATCCCGAGCCAGGCGATAAAGTGGTACACCCTGATGCTTTACTGCGCTATACATAGGGGGTAGTTGCGCTATTAGGCCGGTAAAAGAGGCTGTGGCAGCCTCAATATCTCCTCTGGTTAGTGCAGAGATATCGCCCCGACGGGTAATCCTACCAGCAGCATCATAGGTGTCAGTGGCTACACCTAATTCTATTTCAGTACGATAGGTTTTGCCGGCCTCCACCAGGAACTCAAACATCCTGGTTCCCTGTCCCAGGCAGACCGGCAATACACCCGTAGCTTCAGGATCCAGGGTCCCGCCATGCCCCACCCTCCGCTCCCCACTCAACCTCCTGATAGCGGCCACAACTTCAAAAGAGGTTTTTCCTCTGGGTTTGTCCAGATTCAGGATTCCATCAATGGTCAACTCTGGTCCACTTCACCAAGACTTTCGCTTTGAGCCACATCTTCAATCAACTCAAGCAGACGGCTTCCACGCTCGATAGACTCGTCCAGTTCAAAAATGAGTTCGGGGGTATAGCGCAACGTAAGACGGTCGCCCAAACTACGACGCAGAAATCCGGATGCAGCAGCCAGTCCATCCACTACCCGCCCCTTCTCTTCCTCAGAGCCCATAACGCTGATAAAAACCCTGGCATGCCTGAGATCAGGTGAAGTCGATACTTCCGTAACACTTAACAAGCCACCAAGCCGGGGGTCCCTTATCTCACGCAGAAGCAACTCACTTATTTCCTTACGGATAAGGTCATTAACTCGTGCTATGCGACGCGTACTCATCCCACCCCTGTCTGAACCGCTTAGCCTCCCGCCTCTTTCCTGTATGCCTCGATAACATCGCCTTCCTCGAACGCCGAGAATCCATCAATACCCACCCCGCATTCGAACCCGGCCGCCATCTCCTTAACATTATCCTTGAAATGCCTCAGGCTCGATATAGATGACTCATGGATAACCTCGCCGTTACGAAGAACCCTGGCCAGTGCGCCGCGGCTTAGTTTCCCGTCCGCTACATACACTCCCGCTATCTGGCCTTGCCTGACCTTGAAAATAGCCCTTACTTCCGCATGACCCTCCACCACATCAATATAAACAGGCTCTAGCATACCCGCTAAAGCCTTCTCCACATCCTCAACCAAGTTATATATGACCTGGTAATTACGAATGTCAACGCCTTCCGACTCAGCAAGGAGCTTTGCTTCTGGCTCGGGGCGTGTGTTGAATCCGATGATAATTCCCCTGGAGGCAATGGCCAGCATTACGTCATTTTTCGTAATGCTGCCACTACCGGAATGGACAATTCTGACACTAACCGCTTCGCTCCCTAAGCGCTCTAAAGAGCTCCTTATCGGGTCGAGGCTGCCCTGTACGTCGGTTTTGACAATGATATTAAGCTCCTTCACCTGCCCTGTCTGGATTTGAGAGAAGAGATTGCTCAAGCTCGGCGCACCAACTCGCTTCGCTCCCTCTCTCCCGTACTGTCGCTGCTGCGCCCCAACTCGGGCTTCCCTTTCGCTGCCGACTACATTCAGGGCATCTCCAGCCTGTGGAACGCTATTAAGGCCCAACACTCCAACAGGCATGGACGGTCCAGCTTTTCTTACCCGCTTGCCTTTGTCATCGAACATCGCTTTTACCCTGCCCCAGGTTTCGCCAACTACCACGTTTTCGCCGACATGGAGGGTTCCCGATTGAATGAGGACCGTAGCTAAAGAACCCATGCTACTATCCAAACTAGCCTCTATAACTACCCCGACAGCAGGTCGGGTAGGGTCAGCCTTCAATTCCTGAATCTCAGCCACAATGAGCAAGTTCTCAAGAAGATCGGATATGCCATCACCCTGCTTTGCGGAGACCGGGACACAGACTACATCGCCACCCCACTCCTCAATAAGCAAACCATTATCAGCAAGCTGCTGCTTAACCCGGTCCACGTTAGCATTAGACTTATCTATCTTATTAATCGCAACCACTATAGGCACATCCGCCGCCCGAGCATGGTCTATGGCTTCCAGTGTCTGCGGCATAACCCCATCGTCAGCAGCGACGACGAGAATCGCGATGTCAGTAGCCTTCGCTCCTCTAGCACGCATTGTGGTGAAGGCTTCATGTCCGGGTGTATCCAAAAAAGTAATCTTTTGCCCATGGACTTGAACCTGATAGGCGCCAATATGCTGTGTGATGCTTCCCGCCTCGGTGTCAACCACATTTGTTTGCCGTATAGCATCGAGGAGCTTAGTCTTACCATGGTCGACATGTCCCATAATGGTAACCACCGGAGGGCGTGGTTTTTGAGCAGCGCTGTCCTCATCATCAAACCGATACCGCTCAGCGGTCTCCACCGTCTCCTCGGCCGCCTCCGTTGTCTCATAACCCAAATCGGCAGCGACAACCGCGGCGCTATCATAGTCGATCACCTGATTTATGCTGGCCATAATTCCATTTCTCATCAGGTACTTGATCACATCAATAGCACTAACATCCAGAAGCTCCGCCAACTGTCTTACCGAAATCACGTGAGGAATCGCAATCGCGGCCTCTGTTCCTGACCCATCATCAGCCGGAGCTTTATCCTGCCCGACATCCTCTTCTTTACCAACCTTTCGCTTCACGTAAAGGCTCCTTTATAACCAACTCATGGTAATACCTCAGAAGCTTCAACCACCTCAGGTAAGGTCCTGCTATATGCTACAAGCTCAGCACGCTCAGCAGCTACAATATCAGAATTCAGCGTGCGTTCCAACCTCTTCCTCGCCAATCCAATCTCCCAGCATTTCTGCTGTTTGCAAAGGTATGTTCCCCGCCCCGCCTTCTTTCCTCTCAGGTCTATCTCTACAGAGCCACCGGGAGTGCGCACGATTCTCACCAGTTCCCATTTTGGTCTCTTTTTTCTACATGCTATGCATGTACGCTCAGGAAAGTGCTTAACACGCTTTAGAGGCTTCACCATCCGCTGCTTTTACTCCTCAACAACCTCTTCATATTCATCCTCAACGGTCACACGAGGAGCTTTTCTCCCTCTCCTCGCCTTAGCATCCTCCAATCGCTCCTCTCTTGACGGCTTCTTCTTTTTCTTCTTACCCTTTTTACCGACCTCAGGACCGACCGCCGCAGTAGCAAAGATATCTTCAGCGAAGCGAATCTTGGGTTTCACGGCAGGCTTTTCTTCCTCAGGAGGTGCCTCATAGGGGACTAATTCAGCCTCGACCTCCTCCACTGCCTCCTCTACTTCCTCGATAAGCTCGGCTTCTTCCTCAACACCAACCTGAGGTACTTCTATCTCTTCCTTAACCGGTTGTGGGAGTATATCAAGCGCCTCGAGCCGCTCCCTAACCTCTTCAAGAGCTTTCTTGCCGAAGCCCTTCATCGCGAGTAAATCCTTATCGCTCTTTTCCAGAAGCTGCCCTATCTTGGTAATCCCAACTCCGAGCAGCAAGCCGAATGCTCGCGACGAAAGGCCGAGCTGCTCCAATGGCCTCTCATACAGCTCTGGATGCACCGCAGGTACATGCGGTTTCTCCTTCTTTGCCGCTATCTTTTCCTTAGCCGGAACAGCCTCTTCAGGCTTCTCCGCCGCTACGGCCAGCCTCTCCGACTCTGCGGCACTGGCGCTCTTTATGTCTATCCTCCAGCCCGTAATTCTGGCAGCAAGCCTGGCATTCTGCCCCTCTTTTCCGATTGCCAGAGAGAGTTGATTGTCAGGAACGACAACCATAGCCGTATTCTCTGCTTCATTAATGTCAACACTGACTACCTGCGCCGGGCTCAGTGCATTGGCTATATAAACTTTGGGATCATCATCCCACTGGATAACATCTATCCGCTCGCCATTAAGCTCGTTAACTACGTTTTGAATTCTGACACCCCTCAGCCCAACGCAGGAGCCTACAGGATCCAGGCCTTCCATGTTCGCAGCCACTGCTACCTTACTGCGATAGCCAGGCTCCCGTGCAACTGCTTTAATCTCCACATTACCGTTATAAATCTCAGGAACCTCTAACTCAAAGAGACGCCTTACCAGATTCGGGTGTGAGCGAGACATCACGAGCCGTGGCCCTTTATTTGTCTTGTTAACCTCCAACAGGTAGAGTTTAAGTCTTTGCCCCATTCGATAATGCTCACCCCTCACCTGCTCGCCCGGAGGCAATATCCCCTCCGCTTTTCCGAGGTCAATAATAACCTGTCGCGGTTCTATCCGCTGAACTACGCCACTGACGATGTCCCCCTCCTGGTCCGCGTATTCACCAAATATGAACTCTCTCTCAGCTTCTTTAAGGCGTTGTAGTACAACCTGCTTAGCAGTTTGTGCCGCTATTCGTCCCGAGTGAAAGGAGGTTGTCTCAAAGGAGATGGTTTCGTCTACCTTGATATCCTTCTTTATTTTACGTGCCTCAGCAAGCAATATCTCCTTGTAGGGATCGTTCACCTCTTCCACGACAATTTTGGTAGCGTAAACCTTGACATCGCCGCTGGCAGGGTGAATCTTCACCGAGATATCCTGGCGTGCCCCAACTTCGTCTTTCTTGAAAGCAGTTACCAGCGCAGCCTCAACCGCTGCGAAGACCACTTCCTTCGGCAGGTTTCTCTCTGCAGCTAACTGGGTAATGGCAAGTAGAAAATCTGTTTTCATCTTGCCCCGACCTCCTTATAAACACCGCTTCCCTTAAACTAACAAAAAAGTGGGTTATACCCACTTCGCTCCATGTCTGTAGTGAGCGAAGTATAGCATTTTTTAAAATTTAATGCAACCCCCTCGCACTCGAACAAGCCTGACGAGATACCATCACTGGCTATTCATCATATATCTTGTGCCTGGATAAAGTAGAGGGCGTTTCAAAAACGCCCTCCACAGATTGCTCTTCTTCTGTTGTGTTTTGTCTCGAGCCCGGCTCTTTCTCTCGGTGTTTAACACCGAATGAGGTCTCTTATCGCCAGACTGGCCTCCTCTTACTCATCGAGCCGAGTTCAAGGCCGGCCCGCCCTGCCTCTCGGCAGGGCCTCAACTGTCAATCTGCCACACCCCTAAAAGTCCGTGAAGCCTCATAGGCACCTCCCTCCTGAATTCGGGGCTCTATTTGGCTCCGTGTATAAATACTACATCACGTAGCCTTTTTTGTCAATGCACAGTATGCGAATATGGCATGTTAGAAACCCTCAACCCAGCAGCTCCTTCAGCCTGTCAGCTACCTCATCCAGAGGTACAAGCTCAGATTCTCTATCCCTGCGCATCTTCAACTCGGCGCTATTCGACTTCAGGGCGCGCTTGCTCACAACGAGCCTCACCGGCATCCCCAGAAGGTCAGCATCGTTGAATTTAACCCCCGCTGACTCATTGCGATCGTCGATGAGTACCTCGATACCGTTCTCTTCAAGCTCAGTGTAAAGCTTCTCAGAAACTGAGACCACCTGCTGGTCATCCACGCCCAGTGCACAGAGATAAACGTGATATGGCGCTATAGGAACAGGCCAGATAATTCCATCCTCGTCGTGGTTCTGCTCGATGGCCGCCGCGAGAAGCCTTCCCAGGCCTATACCGTAGCAGCCCATGACCATAGGTTTCTGATTACCATCTCTATCAAGGTAAAAAGCCGCCTGCTTCTGGCTGAAAATGGTTCCCAGCTTGAAGATGTGCCCTACCTCGATACCACGTGTTGACCGCAACTCGCCGCCGCAGCGGGGACACCTGTGCCCTGCCTCAGCCTGAGCGATATCGGTGATGATGTCCACCTTGAAGTCACGACGATAGTTGGTGTTCTTGATATGGGCATCCGGCTTGTTGGCGCCAACGACAAAGTTTTGTCCCAAATTTATCGAGTCGTCAGCTACAATCTTAATCCCTTTAAGCCCCACCGCAGACGCCGACCCTGCCACGAGCCCTGCTTCCTTTACCTCTTCATCGCTGGCCAGCCTCAACTCAGAGCATTTCAGAGCGTTCCTCAGCTTAACTTCGTTTACCTCGAGGTCACCACGTATTGTAATAAATATCAGTTCACCATCCGCCGAGTAGAAAACAGCCTTAAGGGTGCGATCCCTGGTCACTCCAAGGAAATTTGCCACTTCTTCAATGGTCCTGGCCCCGGGAGTAGCCACCTCTTCCATGGGCAGCAGCGCCTCCTCCTCCAGATGCGACTTGGCGCATTCCGCCCTCTCTACGTTCGCCGAATAGTCGCAGTCGCCACAGTAGATAACCTCGTCCTCGCCTGTTTCAGCAATCACCATGAACTCATGTGAGTCCTTCCCCCCGATAGCCCCGCTGTCGGCTTCGACCACAACAGCCTCAAGGCTACAGCGGGCATAGATATTTCTATATGCCTCTTTCATCTTCTGGTAGCTGAGCTCCAGCGCTTCCTCATCGATATCGAAGCTGTAGCAGTCTTTCATGGTGAACTCGCGTACCCGCACCAGCCCGCCACGGGGACGGGGCTCATCGCGGAACTTGGTCTGAATCTGGTAAAGCATCAGGGGCAGGTCACGGTAGCTTCTCACGTTGCGGCGGGCGAGGTCGGTAATCACCTCCTCGTGAGTAGGTCCAAGGACCAGCCTACGGTCTCTGCGGTCCTTGAGGGTAAACAGCCCCTTGCCGAAGGCAAAGTCCCTGCCGCTTTCCTCCCATATCTCGAGAGGCTGGAGGACAGGCATACTCAGCTCCTGTCCGCCGGCGGCATTCATCTCCTCACGTATTATCTGCTCGATCTTGCGCAGCGACCGCCACGCTAGGGGAAGATACGAATACACCCCCGCCGCCACCTGCTGAACCATTCCCGCCTTAAGTAAAAGCTGGTGGCTCACGGTCTCTGCATCAGCAGGCACTTCACGCAGGGTTTTACCGAACATCTTCGACAGGCGCATCTCTTTATCCTTCACCTATGATATTGAGCACTATCATCGCGATGCCAAGCGCTACAAGCATTGTCCCTATAATTCGACCCAGAGTTAACGGTGAGACCCTGTTAGCCCATCTTGCTCCGGAACTCGCCACTAACACCGTGGGAACGCTGGCAATGAGAGCAGCGTAGACATCAATATTGCTGCGTAAGCTATAGCCCATAGCCCCAGAGAAAGCAGTTATTGCCATTATAAGCGAGGATGTGCCCACTGCCAAGTGCAGCGGATAGTGCAGCACAAAGACAAGGATGAGCAGAAACATTATGCCGCCGCCAGCTCCGAACAGCCCGCACGTTATGCCGACGAACAGCCCCAGGCCAAGTGCAGAGAGCCTGCTTTTCGTGGTCATTGCCGGAAGAGACCCTTCCGAAATTGCCGAGCCCTCCGCTAAGGCGGCCGTCTTTCGCACCCCCCTGACCCACAATATGAGGCCCATCGGTATTAGGAAGAACCCGAAGAGACTGCCCATTCCTATCGGCGGTATCATGTCGGCAAACGCACTCCCCGCCTGTGCACCGGCGATAGAGGCTAAAGCAATCCACAGGGCAGGCCTGACATAGATATTGCCATGGCGGTAATAGACAAAGGCAGTAACCGACGAGGCGACTACAGTGATGAGCAGACTGGTGCCGATGGCAGTATGGACAGCGTAGCTCAGTGACAGTGTCAGGGCAGGGACGATCACCATTACACCGCTGGAGCCTATAATACCGGTCACTAAACCAGCGGTTGCCCCGATCAGAAGGATAGCGGCTATTTCAACAGCGGAGAACAATCACTCTACCTTAATGAGCAGAGGTGATGATAGCTAACGCATCAGTGAAACTTGCCGAAGCGCTGCAGCTTTTTATTTCAATCAGAACGCCTCTACCTCCACCATCAGCGCCTTTAGGAAGTCTGGCTCATCCACCGTCCGCACCTTCTGTCCCTTTTTGAAGATGACACCCCTGCCCTTGCCACAGGCGATACCTACATCAGCATCCTTCGCCTCGCCCGGGCCGTTCACCACACATCCCATCACAGCCACCTTAATCGTTTTCTCGACCCCTTTCAGCCTTTCCTCGACATCTTCAGCCAGCTTCACAATATCGGTCTCAGCACGGCCGCAGGAGGGACAGCTAACCAATATCGGGCCCCGCTCCCTGAGCTTGAGCGACTTGAGTATCTCATAGGCGCACTCCACCTCCAGGCAGGCATCCGCTGTGGTAAGCGATACCCTGATAGTATCGCCTATACCCTCATAGAGCAAAATCCCCAGACCTGCTGCGCTGCGGATAGCTCCAGACCAGGGCAACCCTGCCTCGGTTATACCCAGATGCAACGGGTACGGAATCCTCTGAGCAATAGCACGATACGCCTCCACGGTGCTGAGGACATCGAACGCCTTTACCGATACCTTTATCAAGTCGAAATCCAGGCTTTCCAGCAGGCGGACCTCGTCAAGGGCGGCATCAACCATGCGCTCAACCACCGAAGCGTCCTTTTTTAATGAGCGGGGCAAGCTGCCCGCATTAACTCCGACACGGATAGGAACGGCCCTGTCTTTGGCAGCACGAACAACGGTGGCAATCTGGTCGCGGTCACTGATATTACCCGGATTCAACCTGAGCCCGTCTACGCCGGCATCCAGCGCCGCCAAGGCAAGGCGGTAGTCGAAATGAATATCGGCAATAACAGGAATAGCTATCTTCTTTTTTATGTTAATAATTGCGCGAGCAGCCTCCATATCAGGCACCGCTACCCTGATGATCTCACAGCCGCATTCTTCAAGCCGGCGGATTTGCTTCACCGTAGCTGCTACATCCCTGGTATCGGTCTTAGTCATCGACTGAACCACAACACGACCTGCACCACCAACCTCTACTCCGCCTACCCTGACCACTCTGGACGCCCTGCGCTTGTTCATGGCACAAGGCTCTCCCCTCTGATTGCACGCAGTATATCGTAATAGGTTATCACCACTATCAAGCCCATCAGCATCATGAAGCCGACGAGATGAACCATCGCCTCCGTCCTCGGCGAGACACGCTTCCCTCGCCGTACGATCTCTATGAGGACAAATACAATCCTGCCGCCGTCGAGTGCCGGCAATGGAAACAGATTGATTATCGCCAGATTCAGGCTGAGAAATGCAGCGAACTGAAGAAGGTACGAAGGCCCCGCTTCATTCGCCTCACCCGTGAGTTGAAAGATAGCGACAGGGCCACCCACCTCAGGCGCCTCCTTCTGCACAAACCAGCTCTTCACCTCGTTCCTGATCAATTCGAACGTCTGCCAGAGCGTTGTCGCGCTTTTCGGTACCGCTTCCCAAAATGGGTCAGATTCGCTAATCGTGCGAAGATTCACCGGCTCCGGGTATAGGTTAATCCCCATCGCGCCCTCCCCTTCAGGAGGGTCCCAACGGGGAATGAGTGTTACTGTTTCTATAGTGCCATCCGGCTTAAGCAGTTCAAGGGTCGTTTCTTCGCCAAAGCTTAAGTGAGTATAGTAGAAAACATCACCTCTATTTTCAACAGCATTTCCGTTCATACTGAGTATGGTATCCCTCGGCTCAATCCCGGCTTCCATAGCTGGCGAGTCAGGAGCAATGCCCTCTATCAAAATATCCTCTACATTGACCTGTCTCGGAACCATGAAAGCTATGGTCAGCAATATGATGGGAAGCACTGCGTTCATGAATGAGCCCGCGCCCAAAACCACCAGCCTGACCAGCGGCTTTTTACTGGCAAGGCTCCTCGGGCTGCTGGGGTCTTCCTCCCCAAGGAGTTTGCAGAACCCTCCCAGGGGAATCCAGTTCAGCGAGTACTCGGTTTCACCGCGCTTTCTGGCATATATCCTCGGTGGATACCCTATGCCAAATTCCTCGACCTTCACTCCAAAAAATCTGGCGGTGGCATAATGCCCGAGTTCATGGACAAAGATGAGAAGTCCAAGGATAAGAAGAAATACTATTATGGTTACTACTATCATCCACTACCTCAAAACTAACGCGCGGGCGGTCTCCCTCGCCCAGCCATCCGCCTCAAGAACCTGCTCCAGCGAGGGATGTTCCACCCCCTCGTGCCGGTCAAGGGTCCTCTTTATCAGGGTAGCGATATCGGTAAAGCTGATTTTCCCCGTAAGGAAAAGCTCTACTGCCACTTCGTCGGCAGCGCTGAGCACCGCGGTATAGGTACCCCCCTTTTCCCCAGCCTCCACCGCCAGCTTTAAACAGGGGAACCTGTTCACATCAACCGCCCCGAAGTCAAGCAATCCTAACTTCCCGTAATCGACCCCGACACGGAACGGGCCCTCCCATCGCTCTGGATAGGTCAGAGCATATTGGATGGGCAACCGCATGTCCGGCAGGCTTAGCTGCGCCTTCGCTGAACCGTCAACGAACTCCACTACGGAGTGTATTATGCTCTGGGGATGAAGTACCACTTCCACCTGGGCAAAGGGAATGCCGAACAACCAGTGCGCCTCGATAACTTCCAAGCCCTTGTTCATCAGCGTAGCGGAATCAATAGTGACTTTTGCACCCATCTGCCAAGTAGGGTGGTTCAACGCTTCTTCCGGGGTGACTGCAGCCAGTTGCTCCGAGGAATACAGCCGAAAGGGACCGCCGGAGGCGGTTAAAATGAGCCGGGCGACTGTTGTACTTTCCTCACCACGCAGGCACTGCCAGATAGCACTATGCTCGCTATCTATAGGCATTATTTCGACCTTATGGCGCCGAGCTTCCGCAGTCACTATCTCGCCCGCCATCACCAGCACCTCTTTATTTGCCAGAGCAACCGTCTTGCCTGCGGTAATCGCAGCCAGAGCAGGACCCAGACCAGCCCTCCCGGCAGTTGCCAGAACTACGAGGTCGACATCGGGATGAGAAGCAAGTTCCTCAAGAGAAAGACGTTTTGCTCCCGCTATTTTCTCGCTATCCTCTGCAGAGTCAGCACCAACAAAGCGAGGCCTGAATTCAGCAATCTGCTTTTCCAATAAAGAAACGTTCTTCCCACAAGCCAGGGCAACGACCTCAAATCTCTCAGGGAAAGCACGAACAATCTCCAGGGTCTGACGACCTATCGAGCCTGTGGAACCGAGCACTACCAGCTTTTTCATCCTATAAACCATCTCAGACAATAGTATACCACCACCCCAGTGAAGACGACGCTATCGAGACGGTCGAGAATACCACCATGACCGGGAATCAGCGACCCTGATTCTTTCACCCCCATGATCCTTTTCAGCTTTGACTCAGCGAGGTCGCCCAGTTGGGCAAAGACGCCCACCAGAAAGCCTATAACCACCAATTTGCCGTAACCGATATCCAGCGGTTCCTCGAGAATCAGCGCCAGAATGACCACAGCCGCTATCGCCCCCACCAAACCGCCTACAGCCCCCTCCCATGTCTTCGCTGGTGATATCGCAGGCGCCAGCTTGTGTCTGCCGAAAGCACGCCCCGTAAAATAAGCGGTGGTATCCACGGCGAACGTGGAGAACAGGGCCAGTAGAACCCAATCCCGGCCATCCCAGCCATAATCCTCACCGGAGTTCATTAAAAGAATCCAGTGCCCCAGAAGCCACCCTACATAGAACACTCCAGCCAGAATCCATGCCCAGTTGTAAAGAATCTTCTCCCGAGGGGAGCCCTGAAGAATAACGAGAAGCAGAGAAAAAATTATCGCTGATGCTATTAAAGACGAGGTTACCAGAATCCATGTGCTTTCTGAGCTGTAAGAATGCGCATAGTAAGCATTAGAGATGAAGAACAGAACCCATATGGTACCAAAGCAGGTCAGAGGTTGCCACCGCTCGGTGGTAAACATAGCGTAGAACTCAATGGCGCCGAGGAGAGCAGCAATAGCCACTACGATAGAAAACCAGGGGTCACCGAACCAGATGGCAACAAAGAGGATAGGGAGGAAGACTGCTGCGCTAATTACTCTTTGCCGGAGCATCCTGCGATGAGAAACCAAGGGCTCAGTTCTCTCAGCCCTCTCTCGCCTCTCCTTCCGCTTTCAATCCGCCGAAACGTCTCTCGCGTTGACTATACGCTACTAACGCTTCCTCGATTTCCTTCTCACCAAAGTCCGGCCATAAAGTCGATGTGGAATAGAACTCACTATAAGCTGTCTGCCAGATGAGGAAATTGCTCAACCGTATCTCACCGCCGGTACGGATAACCAGGTCTGGCTCGGGCACATCTGCGGTATAGAGATAGCTACTAAAAACAGATTCGGTTATTTCTTCAGAGGGGATTCCATCCTGAATAATCCGACGAACCGCCTCCAAAATCTCGGCGCGCCCGCCATAATCGAAAGCGATATTTAGAACCATCCCAGGATTATTCTTAGTCATCTCAAGAGCCTCTTGAACCTTATCTTGCAGCAGTGGCGGCAGCCCATCGATTCTACCCAGGTGTCTTAACTTAGCGCCCCGCCTGTGAAGCTCTCTGGTCTCACGATCGATCATCTCGGCCAGAATACGCAATAAGCCGTCGACTTCCTCCCCCGGACGCCTCCAGTTCTCAGTAGAAAATGCATAAAGGGTAAGATATTTCACCTGGTACGCATCGAAGCACTCGACAACACGGCGGACATTATCCGTACCAGCTCGATGGCCAATAAGGCGGGGAAGACCTCGTTTTTCAGCCCACCGCCCATTTCCATCCATAATAATGGCTACGTGTTTGGGGAGCGGAAAAATTTTTTTCACGGATGATACTGCAGCCCTTAGTCCTGCCACCACCCACCACCTCTGCATTAGAATTCTAGGAGTTCAGTCTCTTTGCCCTTTGCTATTTGATCGATTTCCTCGGTAGACTTATCAGTGAGCTGTTGCAGATGGCCCAAAGCACGCTTCTGCTCATCCTCAGAGATCTCCTTACTCTCCTTGAGGTCGCGTAGCTTCTCAAGCCCCTCTCGTCTCACGTTGCGAACAGCCACCTTACCATCCTCAACCCTTTTCCGCACCATCTTAACTAACTCGTTACGCCGTTCCTCTGTAAGCTGAGGAAGAGACAGCCTGATCACATTGCCATCGCTTGCCGGAGTGAGTCCCAGCTCCGACTTGAGAATAGCCTTTTCTATATTTGGTAAAATATCCTTTTCCCAAGGCTGAATGACAATCATCCGGACATCAGGTACAGCGACGCTGGCAATCTGCTCAAGCGGGACCGACACCCCATGGTAGTCTACCCGTATATGGTCTACAAGGCCCGAACTGGCTCTGCCTGTACGGATTGATGCCAAATCGTCCTTTAAAACCGATACCGCCTTACGCATTTTGATCTCGGTATTCTTAAACACTTCCTCTACACTCATCTACACTACCTCAACTACAGTCACAATGACAAGCCTTAGGAATCAGACGTCCGTTCGAAAACACTTTTTCAGCAATCGCGTGAGATTCACTCCGCCAGCTATCCGCCCGCGTTAACCACTGTGCCTATGAGTTCACCGACAATCACTCGCTCAATGCTGCTTGGAGCTTGAAGATCGAAGACTATGATAGGAAGGTTATTATCCATACAGAGCGAGAGTGCAGTGGAATCCATTACCTCAAGTCTCATGTTCAGCGCGTCTATGTAGCTCAGCTTATCATATTTCTTCGCCCCAGTATTGGACAGAGGATCCGCGTCATAGACCCCATCAACCTTGTTCTTAGCCATAAGTAATACATCAGCACTGATCTCAATAGCTCGCAAAGCGGCCGCTGTATCAGTGGTCATGTAAGGATTGCCGGTGCCCGCAGCGAAGATAACTACTCGTCCCTTCTCAAGATGCCGGATAGCACGTCTCCGAATATAAGGCTCGGCAACCGCCTGCACCGGTATCGCACTCTGTGTCCTCGTATCCACCCCCTCCCTCTCCAGGGCATCCTGAAGCGCAAGCCCATTAATTACCGTTGCCAGCATACCCGCGTAATCAGCGGTAGCCCGGTCCATCCCTCTTTCCTCAGCGGCCTGCCCCCGCCAGATATTCCCTCCACCCACGACAATAGCAACCTGAACCCCGCCGTCCACAACGTTTCTCAGTTGACAAGCGATATTCCTCAACGTGTCAGCATCAATACCGAACTGGCTCTCACCCATGAGAGCCTCACCACTAATCTTCAGCAGAACACGTTTATACTTCGGACTGCTCATCCTGCCCATCTACCCCCAACTCAAATCGAATAAACCTTCTTATCTTAACGTTCTCCCTGACCTTAGCCACTGCCTCAGCGATAATATCCTGAACTTTTTTTCCGGGGTCTTTTATAAACGGCTGAAGTAAGAGGCAATCCTCCTCCTCGAATTCTGTACCCTCTGGTATATCCTCAGCACCGACATAGCTGGGACACGTAGCAACCACCTGCATCGCTAGGTCATGGGCCAGTTCTTTAAACTCCGGAGTTCGAGCTACGAAATCGCTCTCGCAATTAATCTCCACCAAGGCACCTATTCGCCCACCTGCGTGAACATAAGACTCTACCAGCCCCTGCCTGGCGATACGATTCTCCTTTTTTTTAGCAATCTCGTAACCACGCTCGATAAGCTTTTCAGCAGCGGCTTCAATATTGCCATCGGCATCCTGCAAGGCGCGCTTACATTCCATTATGCCGGCACCTGTTTTATCACGTAATTCCCTAATCGCTTCAGTAGAAATCTGCATGTAACCCCTAATCCTCGCTCTCTACAGAAGCTGGCTCGGTCTCCTCAGGCTCCTCCAGCTTCTCGCTTTGCTCCATCTCACCCTCCTCCTCAGGCTTCTCACCTCTAACCGGTTCATCAGGCTCAAAAACAGCCTCATAGTCAGCCGGAAGCTCCAACTCAGCCTCCTCCATCTCCTTTGCAGCCTTAGCCTCCAGCGCCTGCTTGCCTTCTAATACGGCATCGGCAATAACGCTACAGAAAAGAGCTACAGCCCTGATCGCATCGTCATTGCCAGGGATAGGATAGTCGACTTCGTCAGGATCACAGTTGGTATCTACAACTGCGACGATAGGCACTCCAACCCGTCTCGCCTCCGCAATAGCATTCCTCTCCTTGGTGGGATCGATGATAAACAAAGCCCCTGGAATCCGCGTCATCTCTTTGACACCGCCCAGCAACCTGTTAAGATGTGCTATCTCCTTTTCCAGTTTCAAACCTTCCTTCTTGGGTAAGCGCTCGAACTCGCCTCTCTCCTTACGATCCTCAAGGCGGACGAGGTAGTCAATACGCGACTGAATAGTGGAGAAGTTGGTAAGCATTCCCCCGAGCCAGCGCTGATTGACGTAGAAAACACCACAGCGTTTGGCCTCCTCCTCAATAGCCTCTTGCGCCTGTTTCTTGCTCCCAACGAAAATGATATCCTCGCCTTTCTCCGCCGCCTCACGCATGAAATCACAGGCCTTTTCCAGCAAAACAACAGTTTGTTCCAAGTCGATTATGTGTATGCCATTACGCTGACTAAAAATGTAAGGCTTCATCTTGGGATTCCATCGCGCTACTTGATGACCAAAATGTACTCCGGCCTCCAAGAGCAACTTCATCGAAATGGGTTCTGCCATTGCTATAAGTTCCTTATCCTCTCCAGGTTATATAATTACACACATTCTTTTAGCCAGCCGAACACGGCTGGCTGAATGAGTTTAACATAGGCACTGATAAAAGGCAAGAGTAAGCCGCCCTTGACAAGGCTAAGCTAGGATGCTACATTATTCTTGGTTAGCACTCTTAAGTATTGAGTGCTAATGCTGCCCAACGAGATGCGGCGACCTCGTCTAAGAGGCGTTTTTTATGTGAGGTTAGAGTTGCCAATCTACGAATACATATGTAGTAGTTGTAGCAACAGATTCGAACGAAGGCAAAGGTTCGACGAAGAGCCAGTGGCTAACTGCCCTCTCTGTGAGGGTAAGGCCCGCCGCGTAATCCATTCTGTGCCCATCCTCTTCAAGGGAAGCGGCTTCTACTGTACCGATCATGGCAGAAGCTCGATGAAACATACCAGCCGCAGAGATGATGACAAAGAGACAAAAGCAGAAGAAAAGGCAAAGGTAACGGCAGAAGCAAAGGCCGACACAAAGACAGAGGCCAAACCAGAGGAAGGCGGTTGAGAGCCCTTATCCAGCGGGTCTCCCGTGCTTCAGTTAGCATCGAAGGGCAACCCATCACTACCATCAATCAAGGCCTCGTGGTGCTTCTCGGGGTTGGTGATGGTGATTCCGATGCCGACTCCCACTACCTAGCAGAAAAAATTGCTAACCTGCGTATCTTCTCCGACGAGGCTGGAAAGTTCAATCTATCCGCTCTGGATATTGCCGGTGAACTATTAGTAGTCAGCCAGTTCACTCTCTTTGCCAGTACCCGCAAAGGACGCCGTCCCAGCTTTACCGATGCCGCCCCACCTGAGAAAGCTGAGCCACTGATTGATAAATTCGTCCACTATCTGCGTAACGCGGGATTACAGGTTAAAACCGGTCGCTTCCAGCAGCATATGCTGGTCGAGATCCACAACGATGGGCCCGTCACCATCTATATAGATAGCGAAGAACGACACCAGCCAAGGCACTAGCATTAAACTCAATCTCTTTTCCTGAATTTAGCAGCTCGGTTGGCGATTAAAGCTGCCACTGCACCCGCAGGAATTCCCCCATCAATGTTGACAACCGATAAGCCCAGGGAACAAGATTGCAGCATAGCCATCATGGCGGCAACGCCCTTTCCGCCAAAACCGTATCCAAAAGATGTCGGAACAGCTATCAAGGGCACATCTACCATGCTTGCCAGCAGCGTGGGCAGCGCACCCTCCCTGCCAGCAACCACGACAATTACATCGACGTCCTGTGCCAGCATCTCTTTCAGCGGGGGCAACAGTCTGTGTACTCCCGCCGCTCCCACATCGTAGGCCGTTGTAACCTCACATCCCATCTCCGAAGCCATCGCCCTGGCTTCCTCAGCAACAGGAATATCGGAAGTGCCCGCCGTGATTATTCCCACTCTCCCCCCTGTAGCCCTCGCCGTAAAATCCTTACTTCTCATCACCACAGTCCCCGTATCCATACCTTCCTTTGGTAAACCGTGTTTTGCTACTACCGCCTCCAGAGCCGCAAGATGCTTCTCGGTAACTCGACTTATGATCACCCTTCCCGTCTTATCCAGGGTTGTTGACGCTATCTCAGCCACATCATCCGGTGTTTTGCCCTCAGCAATAACGACCTCAGGTACGCCATGTCTGATTTCCCGACCTACATCCAGCCTAGCTAAATCACCAACCTCCTCCAAAGCTAACGCCTTGAGAGCCTTCTCAGCTTGGTCCAAAGTGATTTCACCCCTCGCCAGCTTCTCAAGCACTTCTCTCAACAAGAAAACCTCCTAAGACACATAAGGTGCACAATACATGTGCACGTAGTATACTAGTCTTAATCGAGAAATAAAAGGGGAGATCTATGTCAAAGGATAATAGACGCATCCTTGTCTTTGACCCTCAGATAGCCGGTGTATCAGGGGATATGATAATTGGCGCCCTGCTCGACCTCGGCGCAAACACCACATCAGTTATCGAGGCAATGAGAACACCTGTCAAATACTTGCCTGGATGTAAAAACCTGGAGATTGGGGTTAGAGATACCATCAGCAGAGGTATACGAGCTAAAGCGCTCGATATTAAGATTGAAGAGGAGGTCATCCACAGGACTGCAGTTGAACTCATAGAAGCGGCATCCACATGCCTACAGGATTTGCAGCTCTCTGACAAAGCCAAACAGTTTGCCTTAGACTCAATAAACGCCCTCGTTTCCGCCGAGGCACAAGCTCATGGGCAAAGCGTGCAGGAAGTAAATCTCCACGAAACTGCTTCTGCCGATACCCTCTCCGATGTCATCGGCACTGCCGCTGCACTTGATGATTTAGGCCTTTTCACAGATGCAACCGTCTATTCAACCCCAGTCGCTGTCGGGGGCGGTTCGTTTCAGTTCTCCCATGGCTCGGTCTCATCCCCCGCACCAGCCACAATAGAAATACTACGTTCTAAAGGCTTCCTTACCATCGGAGGACCCGTCGAAGCCGAACTTGCTACACCAACAGGGGCTGCGCTCCTGACCACCCTGGTACATCACTCTGTCAGGTTCTATCCGCCTATGAAACCAATCGGCATTGGCTACGGCGCAGGCTCAAAGGAATTTATCGAGATGCCTAATGTACTGAGGGTTGTCCTAGGCGAGACCTGTGACTTCGGGCTCTCAAGTGACTATGTATATTCGATCGAGACCAATATCGATGATGCAACCGGAGAAGTAATAGGTTGCGCCATGGACAAGATGCTTCAAGAAGGTGCCAAGGATGTGATAGTGATACCAACATTAACCAAGAAAGGCAGGCCGGGACATATCGTCAAAGTAATAACAGATTTCTCAAGCATAGAGCGCATGTGTAGAATCCTGATAGAAGAGACAGGCACGCTGGGAGTAAGAATTCAAGCATGTGAACGGCGGATCCTTGCCCGGGAATCTTTGCCCGTTGAGGTAATCGTCGATGACGTAAAGCAAATCGTCAATGTAAAAGTAGCCAGAAGCACACGAGGACAAATTATCCAGGTCAAGCCAGAATACGATGACGTTAAGAAGCTGGCAGACCAAACAGGCAAGCCTCTGAGGGAGCTTGAGGACGTGGTGAAACAGAAGGCCATCGAAGCTCTGATGTAGGCGAGAAGCCATGAACAAAACCGAGCGCAGACTGTGGAGTAAAAGAATAGATGAGCTTGTGGAAGCATTGAGGCATAAGGGAAGCATAGCCGTGTCTTTCTCAGGCGGTGCTGACAGCTCTCTAGTAGCCATGCTGGCTAACAGAGCCCTCGGTCGGAAGGCGTTAGCCATCACTATTGATTCTCCTCTGCTGCCAGCTGTTGAAATTGATGACGCGAGGAAGATAGCCAATGACATCGGAATAAAGTTCTTGATGCTGGAGCTCAACGAGCTTGATATACCCGGATTTCGCAATAACCCGCCTCAAAGATGTTACCTATGCAAGAGCTACCGGTTTGAAAAGCTGATAAGGAAAGCGACTGAGCTTGGTTTTATCACGGTTGCTGATGGCACGACGTTCTCGGATTTGGATGAATACAGGCCCGGCCTCAAAGCAGCAAAGGAAATGGGTATATACAGCCCCCTGATGGATGCAGGTCTTTCCAAAGATGCGACTCGGATCATGGGAAACCTGCTGGGGCTTACGGCAGCCAGCAAACCAGCAAACTCATGTCTGGCGTCAAGAATCCCATACGGTCAACCCATTGAACCAGCGAAGCTCGAAAGAATAGCCCGCGCCGAAGGCTATATCCGCGCTTTGACGGGGGTGAAGGTATTACGGGTTCGAGATCATGGCGACCTAGCACGTATTGAGTGCGGGCAGGATGAAATCAACCTGCTGCTCGAGGAAGCTGTCATGCACCGGATTTTACAAAAGCTCAAGAGCCTGGGGTATGAGTTTGCAACACTGGACCTCGAGGGATACAGGTCTGGAGGTTATGACCGGAAGCTCCAAGGTCAGCAGGAATGAAAAGGGGAAACCGTAGTCACCTCATCCAAACTCGATTTCAAGGCTTATATCCAGCGCCTTTACCGAATGGGTGAGTGCACCAATTGATATCAGGTCAACGCCGGTCTCAGCTACCGCGCGTACGTTTTCAAGAGTAATTCCACCAGATGCTTCAAGCATAGCTCTCCCCTGCGCTAGCTCCACCACCTGTTGCATCTCCTCTAAACTCATATTATCAAGCATAATCACCTCCGCCCCTGCAAACAGCGCCTCCTCAGCCTGGTCTATAGACTCGACCTCAACCTCTACCTTCAAGCGCTCAGGTGCTTGCTTCCGAGCCTTTCTTACAGCCTCCCCCAACCCAACACCACGAGAGCGAAGGGCTACGAGGTGGTTATCCTTAATTAGAATGCTATCACCCAAGTTCAGTCTATGATTCTTTCCTCCACCTACCCGCACAGCATACTTCTCAAGCATCCTCAAACCGGGGATTGTCTTACGTGTATCCATAATCAGTGCCTTAGTCCCCGAAACAGCATCCACATACCGTGCCGTCTCAGTAGCGATGCCGCTTAGATGCTGAAGGAAGTTCAATGCTACCCTCTCCGCCCTGAGAATGCTTGATACTTTTCCCCTAACAACAGCCACTCTATCCCCGGAAGTCACCTTAGTGCCATCAGAAACAAGCTCTTCGACCTTCAGTTCTGCATCCACCTTTTGAAACACCTTGGTGGTCAAGCCAAGTCCCGCCAATATCCCGGCACCCTTGGCCACCAGGTGTGCTATTCCCTCCTGGTCTGCCGGTATCAGCGCTTCAGTAGTAACATCGCCCTGACCTAAATCCTCGGCCAAAGCGCTGTCTATTATTTCCTCGACCTGCGTTTCCTGAAGTATCTCATCCATTCCCCAACCACCCCATAAATATTAGCTTGCCTTCCTGAACACGACATGCTTGAGCCAAGCATCCGACGGCTTTGGAAAATCTGAGCGGAAGTGAGCCCCCCTGCTCTCCTCCCTGATCAATGCTGCCTCAGCCATTAAGCGTCCCACCACTACCATGTTCGCCAGCTCATATGAAGGACGGTCTACAGAGGGCTGGAGGTTCCTCTCCCAGGCGGCGAGGATAGTAACCGCTTTCTCCAATCCATTCCCAGAGCGTTCAATACCCACGTTGTCCCAGAGCAGCGACTGGAGAGAATTAAGGGTCAGCGGCGGAACTGAAACACTTCCGGGCTCCCGTGACCCAAGTGAATGGACCTCATCACCAGCAGATTCGTATGTATTGCCACCCCCTCCCTTCGTCCGTTCCACAATTCGCTTGCTGAAGACCAGCACCTCCAGCAATGAGTTCGAGGCTAGGCGGTTTGCCCCATGTACACCGGTACACGCCACCTCGCCGCTGGCAAACAGACCATTTATATTTGTTTCCCCCCAGTAATTAGTCCTGACACCCCCCATTATGTAGTGGGCGGCAGGAGCTACCGGTATCATCGAAGTTGTGATATCCAGACCATGGTCAAGGCAGAATTTATAGATGTGAGGAAAGCGATTGGCGATAACGCGTGGCTGCAGTTTGGTTACGTCGAGGTACACATGGTCTGTCCCGGTCTTTTTCATCTCAGCATGAACGCTGCGGGCAACAATGTCTCTAGCGCTCAGGTCGCCAATCTCTGTATAGCTCAGCATGAAGCGCTCCCCCCTGGAGTTCCGCAATATACCTCCCTCGCCCCTAACCGCTTCCGAGATGAGAAACCGTGGTGCTCCTGGTAGGTACAGCGCAGTGGGATGGAACTGTATAAACTCGATATCGACGATTTCAGCGCCGGCACGGTAGGCTAGAGCCACACCATCGCCAGTAGCAATATCAGGATTGGTGGTAGTCTTAAACAACTGACCTACACCACCAGTCGCCAGAATGAGGAAACGGCAGCCAAACTCCTCCACAGACCCGGTGTGTAGGTCAATAGCGGCAACCCCATAGACACTTCCATCCCGCACAAGTATGTCGGTAGCAAGACAGTGCTCACGAATGGTAATCTTCCTCGCAGAGCGTGCAGCCCTGCTCAGTGTTGTCTCTATATGCTCGCCCGTAGCATCACCGCCGGCATGTAAAATGCGCGCAACGCTGTGGGCAGCCTCCATCGTCAGGGCTATCTCGCCATTAACCGTATCGAAGGGAACTCCATACTTGACGAGGTCAGCAATACGGTCAGCGGCCTCCTCCGTGAGAATGCGCACCGCCTCCGGGTCACATAAGCCAGCACCGGCATCAATAGTATCCTGAAAGTGAAGCTCCGGCGAGTCGGCATTGCTTATTGCCGCAGCGATGCCTCCCTGAGCATGCTTCGTGTTGCACTCATCAATGCTGCCTTTAGTGAGGATGAGAACGCTGCCCAACTCCTGAGCCAGCAGAGCATCATAAAGCCCGGCTATCCCACTGCCCACTATTATGTAATCATATTCATTCATCAACTATCCTGCCAGACTAAACTACAGCCAGCATTCGGTCCAAGGCACGCTCCGCCCTCAGCCTCACCTCCTCGGGAACAATAACAACGTTTTTCCTCCTCTCCATCGTCCTGACAATTTCATACAACGTCGTTTTCTTCATGTCAGGACATATGAGAGACTTAGAAATGACATGGAAGATCTTGCCCGGATTATCCCGCTGCAAGCGGTAGCCCAATCCCTCCTCAGTGCCGACAAGGAACGTCTTCGCTGAGTTTTCCCTGGCATATCGCAGCATCTGTGAGGTGCTGAGCGCTGCATCAGCTTGCTCAATGACCTCGGCACGGCACTCGGGATGCACCAGCACCACAGCATCAGGATGCCCCTGTTTGGCCCTTATGACATGCTTAGCCGTAAGGCGATGATGGGTGTTGCAGTACCCGGGGTAGAGTATTATCCGTTTGTTGGTCTTGGTCGACACGTAGTGTCCCAGGTTCATATCTGGGACGAACAGTATCTCATCGTTAGGCACCGCATCCACCACCTTCAGCGCATTAGCGGAGGTACAGCAGTAGTCGCTCTCCGCTTTGACTGCTGCCGAGGAGTTCACATAGCAGACTACTGTAGCCTTGGGATACCTCTGCTTCCATCGTCTCAGGTCATCGACATTTATCATGTCCGCCATAGGACATCCAGCGGTTCCTTCGCTGAGCAGCACAGTACGTGCAGGATTCAATATGGCAGCGCTCTCCGCCATGAAGAGCACACCGCACAGTACGATGACCTCGCAATCAATCCGGGTTGCCTCGCGTGCTAATTCCAAGGAGTCGCCCGTAACATCAGCGATGTCCTGAACCTCAGGTAATTGATAATTATGCGCCATAATAACCGCATTGAGCCCCTTCTTGAGCTCGATAATCCTCTCCCGGAGTTTATTTTCTGTGGTCACCGGCGCAGTCACCCCTACTCAGCCCTCCAAGGATAGATTAATCTAAATACTCATCCAGTGTCAACGAGAGCAGCATTGCCAGCATCTCAAGTATCTATACGATTTGGGTCGCCTGTTAAAAGTGAAGCATGTTGAAAAAGATGTTACAATGATGGCAATATCTTCGACTGCCAAATCGCTTAAACGCTTGTAAGAATGTGTTTTAAGGAGAAGCATGACTGTTAAAGTTGTGACCGATAGCACGTTCGATATCCCAGTTGAGTTGGCACAAGAGTTAGGCATTTCAGTGATTCCACTCTATGTGGTGTTTGGTGACAAATCATACCGCGACGGCGTAGATATAAGCAAAGACGAATTCTACGATATGCTGATACACGGTTCCGTCCATCCTTCTACCTCCGTGCCGTCTCCGCAGGACTTCGCCGAGACCTATAATAAGATCGCCGATGAAACAAACGAGATTATCTCGATACATCTTACCTCCAAAGAGAGTGGCACCTACAATTCTGCATTGCTGGGTAGCCAGCTCGTTGAGAAAAAATGCCGTATCGAAGTGATAGACTCTGCGACGCTGTCGGTTGGCTGCGGGCTTCTGGTTATCGCCGCCGCGCAGGAAGCCCGCTCTGGAGCGACCCTGGAGCAAGTAGCTGAGGTCGTGCGCCAGTCGATCCCTCGAACGCATATCCTCATTTTACTCGACACTCTTAAATACGTGATAAGGGGTGGTCGCCTCAGCAAAACCCGAGGTTTGCTGGGGACAGCACTGCGAGTAAGGCCTCTCCTTACCATTCGAGACGGCGAGCTTGTGCAGACTGGTGTAGCTCGCACCAAGGCCAAGGCTGAGGACCGCCTTTACGAGTTCGCCACGGGCTTCGCTAGAGTGAAAGACATAGCGGTGACATACACAACAATTCATGACGAGGCAAAGAGCCTCGCCGACCGCATACAAACGGCTTTCCCCGAGGCTCCACTCTATATAACGAGAGTAGGGGCTACTTTAGGAACACACGCTGGCCCAGGCGCTATGGGCATAGCAATAAGGGAGTCTTAAAGCGCTAGTTATTTACTCCAAGCCTGAGCACGTATAGCGCCATCAACATAGGGCTATGAAATCGTTACTACAGGTATACAGCACACCAGTGAAAGACAGGTAAAGCTTGGTCCTCACGTATTTAAGCCTGGCAAACTTCCGCAACTACACCAGCCTCGAACTCGACCTCCCATCTCACCTAGTGGTGTTCCAAGGTGAGAATGCTCAGGGAAAGAGCAATTTGCTCGAAGCAATCTACATTCTGGCTACCAGCAGGTCACATCGCGCCAGCAACGAGAGGGAGCTCATCAATTGGTCCGCCCTCAAAGAGGAATTGCCTGTCTGTCGAATCGCAGCAGAAGCTCATAGGGCTGGCAAGAAACTTCGCCTCGAAATCGCCCTCATGGGCAAACCCAACGACTCATCCTCTACAGAGCAGAGCACAACCGGAGCCTCAACCGTCCAGAAGCGTATCAGGATTAATGGCACAGCGAAGCGTGCCATTGACCTTATCGGCCAAATCAACGTAGTCCCTTTCAGCGCCCAGGACATCAATATCATAGCAGGTGAGCCAGCTCTTCGCCGCCGCTATCTTGACATTACTAACTCCCAGATCGACCGCCATTACCTGCGCCAGTTGCAGCGATATCAACGTATCCTGTGGCAGCGCAACCGCCTCCTGCGCCTGATAGCCGATAACAGGGCAAGTCCGGATGAGCTCCTCTACTGGGACCAAGAGCTCGTACAAACAGGGGCTTATATAACGGTCCAGCGGGAACACATGGTGACCGAACTTACCCGTTTAGCCCAGGTCATCCACGATGAACTCAGCGGCGGACAAGGCATCTTAAGCCTTGCTTATCATAGAAGCATCGATAAGAAGAAGGGAGCAGGAGATTCCAGGCTTGAGGAAATTTCTACAGTGTTTTTTCAAGCACTACAAACAGCGAGGGTCAAGGAGATCAACCAAGGGATGTCACTGATAGGGCCACACCGCGACGAGCTCCGCTTCTCGACAGATGACGTAGATTTAGGGATTTATGGCTCCAGAGGGCAGCAAAGGACTGCTGCCCTATCGTTAAAGCTCGCTGAGGCCAGATTCATGCTCGGTAAAACCGGGGAGCAACCGATACTTCTCCTGGATGATGTTCTATCGGAACTGGATGCTCAGCGAAGAAGCCACCTTCTTCATTCGGTTGCCGAATACCAGCAGGTGCTGATAACTGCAACTGACCTCGACTACTTCGATCCGAATTTCCTGAAACAAGCGGAGCTATTCATGGTAAGTAAAGGCTGCGTCGAGCCTCTTCACCTTTAAGTTGCTGAACGCAGTTTATCCTTGCTGCAGTATCTGATAACCTCAGCGAAATTGCTAATTTTTACAAGGTTATTGGTCTCCATGATGCCGTCGTAGGTGAGACTGATCCACGGCTTATGATACTTCGCGCTGAGTTCCTCCGACATTGCAGCCACAATACCACCGGGCATGCAGCCATGCGGCATCACAGAGATAACACCTTCAAATCTCGGGTCCTCCAGCCATTCAACGCCTGCTCCTATACTAAGAACAGCCTCGCTGCCACATCTCGGAGACAGGTACTGCCCTGATAAATGCAGTAGCTCCCTGGCAGTAGGCTCTACAGCTTGAATGAAATCATCCCCCTTAAAAGTCACAGCCAGAGAATTCTCGTCTTTATCCAGCAGGAATTTTCGAATGTACCCGGTTACAATTCTCCTGAGGTTCCTGTCCTTGAAGCCATCCTCGATATTCCTGTGTGTTATATACTTAAACCATTCACCGAGCGGTGAGACGATGACCTCTAATCCCACCTTCTCACACTCCTTAACCAGGTCGCAATTGCTGAACCTGTTAGACCGTAAAAAGACCTCGCCGTTTATCCCCACCAGCGGTCGCCTTGGCTCGGTGTGGTCTACTAACGACTTAAATCTATCAGTCGCTTCATGTAAGACCTCGTTGAGCCTCTCCCTCTTACGAGTAAGTTTAGCTATCCTCGCCAGGTACTCCCCGAAGAGCGCCTCAGCCGCCCCCTCAGTCTTCTCGTAAGGGCGTGTGCGCCAGAGCAGCTTCTCCAGATAGTCAACGGCAACGATGCCCCTCCAGGCCAGACGCTCAAATCCAGGACCGAGGTTCCAATCGTGATAGCCATTATTGGAAACAGTGGTTCGTATCGGGAAATCAAAGCCCAACTCCCGAAGTATCCTTATTTGCTCCACTGCATACTTACCGAAGCGGCACGGACCGTACGCACCAGCCATAAATCCCTCAACATCCTGGAGGTCGACTGTACTGTCCCTTTCCTCGTAGAGATACCTCATAAAACCGCCCAGAGTAACCCGGTACGGCAAGCACTCCTTGCCCGATGTTACCCTGCTGCTATAGAGGAGATTCCTCTTATCAGCCTCAGGAAGTACTACTGCATCAACGCCATATGCCCGCATCGCCGCACCCAGCGCCTCTGCATGATTGCACATGCTCGGCAGGAGCACGATCTCGCTCTCATTGAACCGTGTGTATGCAAACCGTCGTATATCCACATCTCGACGCAGTGATTCCCTCGCTTTGCTGGAGGCGAATCCCCTGATGGTATCCACGAATGCCTCAAGGCGGGTAACGATACCGGCTTCAGCAGCATGCTCGTCAATCTCCAACTGGCCCAGCGGCTTGTCGCCCATGATATCCTCGACAATATTGAGTACAAACGAGTTCGGCCCGCAGCCGAAGTTCGTCAGAACCAGCCCGTAGAGTTGCGAATCGTTGAAAGTTATGGCAGCACCGGCTATGTGCTTGCTCTCGTTAAACCAGTACGGACGGTCTGAGTACTCACCTATATTAACCGAGGAAATCGGTAAAAAGTCGAGAGGTATCGGCACGACGCCCAATTGAGCAAGCTTCTCGGCTATTCCCAGATTAGCCCCAGAATCCTGTGACATATACGACCTGGCAAAAAGAACAACACCCAACTGGTCGCTTTGGTGCAACTGCGCCATTATCTTCTTCCCAAGCTCAACCTGTGCCGCTTCGAACCTGCGCAGGGCTTTAATACCACAGCGTGCAGCCTCCTTGCCCTGCTTCCTGCTGAAGCCCATCTCCACCGCAACGTTTGCCAGATTATCTATCGCCTCATCGTCGCCCCCGCTGAAGTCAATTATCGGAATAAGGAGACGCTTCCTGATATCAAGAGCCTGCCGGATAATAAACGGCGATGCCTGTACCAAGGGGCAGGCATATTTTTGATTCTCGTCACCCTCCTTAAGCCCCATTCGTATGACGCAGGGGTACAGAATGTAGTCTACATTAGCAAGGTTGGCTGCATGTCCATGGAGCAGCTTGATAGGGAAACAGCTATCGGAATAGCTCAACTCGACAGCCTTATGCATTATCTGGTTGTTGGTTTTACTGGATAAAACAACCTTTACGTCAAGCGCGTTCAGGAAGCCGATAAGTAACGGGGCATAATCGTACACCATCAAGGCTCTGGGAATCCCCACAGTAGGCCCCGTTCCTTCGCCCTCTCTGTAATCCTTAAACAGCAGCCTCTCACGTTCATCGAAAGCGGTCTCCATCCTCTCACGGCTTATCGTGCTGTCGAAGAGGTCGCACCTGCTGCCGTAGAACGTGGGGCTCTCTCCGGGTATCTCCAGCCTGCTTATAGTGCAGTTATTATCGCACCGCTTGCAGGTAAAGGTGGAAACCTTGTATTCGCTATCGATTACTCTTTGAAATCCTTTGAACATGGAGGACTTGCCACCAGCTTCATCCCTGGCCAGGAGCGCGGCTCCTATCGCCCCGCTCACCTCTTTATGCTCAGGTACTATTATTTCCTTCTCGCCGAGCGCTCTCTTAAACGCCGATACAACGGCATCATTGTAAAATACTGCTCCGGTCAATATAACTCTTTCCCCTAATTTCCTCGTCCCCAGTATATTCGAGAGATAATTCGCCGTAATAGAGTTTGCAAGGCTGGCGGTTATCACCTCCAGCGGCAAACCTTCCTGCTGAGCTGAGGCAACTGCCTGTCCCATGAAAGCAGCGCATCTCGACCCGAGGTCAATAGTATGATCTGCTTCAAACGCTAGATTGGCGAACTCCCCGTTTTGAACACGTATGCCAAGCTGCTCGGCAAGCTCATCTATGAAGCTGCCTGTTCCGGCCGCGCATGCCTTGTTCATCTGATAATCAACGACAACGCCGTTTCTCTTGATGACAAGCTTCGAGTCCTGCCCTCCTATCTCAATAATGTCCGCTTCGGGATCCAGCTCCATTGCCGCCCTCGTCTGAGCAGTAATTTCGTTCCTTATGAGGTCTGCTCCGATAAAGCTGCCCACAAGGTATCTCCCTGAACCGGTAACTCCCACCCCCGCTATTCTGGCATTATCGCCGACATCTTTGAGTAAATTGCGAAAGACTTCCTTTATCGCCTCAACGGGCCTTCCCGCTGTCATAAGGTAATTCTTGGCGAGAACATCAGTACCTGACTCATCAACTATGACTGCCTTTGTACTGGTTGAGCCGATATCCACCCCCAGATATCCGGTAAATGGCCCCTCTATCTTCGGCGCTACCCAGCCATCATGCTGTATTACCTTTTCCAACTTGGGCATCACAAAATATCGCTGCTTGCTATCCTCCTCCGTTGGAACAATCACCTTCGAAACCTTGCCTGATTCTCTGGAGATTAAAGCAGAACCCACAGCCTCGATATAGAGATAGTTTTCAGGGATGATAACGTCAACAGGTGAGCCGTTTCGGGCAGAGAGCGTTTCATTGAGCGCCCTGAGAATCGCACTGTTGGCAGCAACACCGCCGACGAAGTAGATTGGCTCCTCAAATTCGCCCTTTTTCAGGGAGGCAACCATCCTCGCTATACTCTCACAGAGGGCGTAGAGCATAGCCGACATCGGTACACCCTTTTGCTGCAGGTGGATGAGGTCGGTCTTGGCGAAAACACTGCACCTGGCGGCGATTCGAGGCGGGCTTCCTTCACACTCCAGCGCCAGTCGGGCGAAATCTTCCAAGCTAATTCCAATACGGTATGCCTGCTGCTCAAGAAACCTGCCGGTGCCTGCGGCACAGAGCGGGTTTGAAACTACATGCCACGGTTTCTTAAGCCCATCCACGAGCGCTATGACGAAAGAGCTCTGGCCACCAATCTGTACAATCGTCTTCGCATCGGGATGGGAGTGCAGCAGCCCTGAGGCAATCGACAGCGAGCTGCTGTATTCAGCCCAGTCCAGCTCCTTCGGTATAGTAATACTGCCTGAGCCGGATACGCCCGCTGTCGTGATTTCACTGAGGTTAAACTTCTCGGAGAGCCTCGACAGCAGCGAGGCGACCGCTGCTTTGGGGCTGGCGGTGATTTTCTCAGCATCCAGATAGACCGCCCTGCCGTCCTCAGCAACCAGCGCTACCTTGACGGTGACGGAGCCGATATCCAGACCTAACGAATAAACCATGACCCAGCTTTATGGCACTGATTTTAGCATATGTCGCAATCATTTTAAATAGCGGAGGTTATTCCCATACGCCATGCCAAAGCCCCTCCATCAGGAGTCCGCAGTCCGTGATGCCCATTAATTAATCGGACTTCCTCATAACAATGTACGTGTTTATTGCCTCTGATACAGTCCATCAGTCCGCAATACAAGTCTGGTGTAAAAAAGATTTCCAGGCACGCACAAAGAGGTACAAACATAGCTCGATGACTGGGGAGTGTGCAGACTTGGTGGCAGCGGCAGGATTCGAACCTGCGACCATGGGCTTATGAGTCCCCTGCTCTGGCCTCTGAGCTACGCTGCCACGAATTAATCATAACACCGCCCCCCAGCACCGTCAATCGCTCTCGACCTTTGACATATCGCTGCTCTCTGCCCTATAAATTCCGTTGATTTATCCCTGCGGTGCTAACCTTTTCCCCCTTTCATCGTTTTAATAAACAGAAACCAAAATTCAAGGCAAGGAGGGCAGAGAAAATGACAAGGGCGTTATTGAAGACGGGAGCGGTAATGCTGGCGATATTAATAGCTCTCTCCAGCGTCACCGTGGCTGCGGCCCAAGAGGATACCGACGTTGTGCAGCCAGAGATTTCAGTTCTGGCAGTTAAAGTGCCCCGGGATGTCAAAGTTGGCGAACTGGTAACGATTACCGTGACGGAGCGGGAAAGCGGTGCGGCTGTAGAAGGGGCAAGTGTATGGGCTCTGGGTCACCCCGCTACCGTCAGAAACAGCTTGTTCTCAGCAGCGGGCTACTCCTGCCTGTTTCTGGGCAAGAGCCTCGGTGACGGTACCGTATCCTGCACTTTCAGCATGCCGGGGAGGTTCATGATCATCGCGACATACGAAGGATATGGCCCCGGTCTGGCGTATCTAAGCGTGAAGCCTGATATACTCGGCAAACTCACCATCAGAGCACCGCTGCGAGCGGATGCCAACGAGACCGTTACCATACAGGTTATCCAGAACAGGTTGAACCAGGAACCAGCGTCCGAAGCCAAGGTATGGGCCATCACGCTACCGCTGTGTCCCGGTTACGGTTGTGACCTATCGTCAGCATACAGTCAGGGACTAGGGAAAGCATTTACTGAAGCAGCTACAGGAGACCTGACAAGTCTGATGAATGAGCTGAATAGCTATAGCTCCTACCTGGGCCTGACCGACGGCAACGGGGAACTGAAGCATGTCTTTACAGAGCCGGGCAAGTACCTCCTGGTGGCAACCAAGGATAAATACGTGCCGGGTACCAGGTTGATCGCGATTGTATCAAGCGAATCACCTGCAATCCAAGAGATGCTACCCCAGCTCAGGCAGCGGCTTGGGAATCTGTGGCAGGAGCGCCCCCTGGAAGTAAAACCTTTCCAACAGCATCGCTTCGGAGAGCGCATCGGCGTCTTGCTTCCCTGGAAATAAAGGCTGGAGCCAAGGTCGATGTCTTATCCAGCTATGGTTTACCTGCACTCCTCCCCTGGTTTATACTTGCAGTTAACGAAACCAGGGGAGAAGCCGCAGGTGCAGGACGAAAAAGCCCTGGCCCAGAGATTGAAAAGGCGGGACCCCGAAGCATGGGCTTGGCTTTATGAACAATATTGTGCCAAAGTCTACCGTTATATAGTCCTCAGGGTACAGAACCAGACGGAGGCGGAGGACTTGACCGAACAGGTATTTCTTAAGGCACTTGAGTCCGGCCCCTCCTTCAAATGGCGCGGAGCACCCATTTCGTCCTGGCTGTTCCGCATCGCACGAAACCTTGTTATAGATTACTGGCGGACCGATAAGTCCAGGAGGACATTACCTCTGGACAGTCAGCCTCTGAGAGAAACCGTCGACCCAGCGGAAAAGGCAGAATTGAAATCGGATATTCAGCAGTTAATCCAGGCAGTTGAGCAGCTAACCAAGGCGCAGCGAGAAGTTATTGAGCTGCGCTTTGCCGCCGGGTTGTCCATAGCAGAGACAGCAAAGGTGCTCGGCAAGAGTCAAGGGGCGGTGAAGGTCATGCAGCACAGCGCCCTGGTGGCACTGCGTAAAAAGTTCTCCGGCTGGAGCAACCATGAATAAAAAATTTAATGACATTCTCGATATATGCCTCGAGCGCATCATCTTCAAGGGTGAAACAGTCGAGAAATGCCTGGAAAGCTATCCCACGCTCAGTGAAGAGCTCGAGCCTCTACTCAGAGCAGCTCTTTCCGCCAGTGACATCTTCTCCGTTAAGCCTCGTCCTGCATTTAAGCAAGCAGCCAAGGCACGTCTTTTATCAACAATAGCAACGAAAGAAGAGATTGAGGAGAAGCGGCGCTTGCCGTCCTGGCACTGGCAGAGGCGGTGGGCGGTAGCCTTCTCCTTAGCCCTGGTTCTTCTCATCGCCAGCGGGAGTATAGTAACGGCATCTACGAGCAGCCTTCCCGGTGACACGCTTTACCCCTTGAAAACAGCTGCCGAGAAAGTGCAAGCCTTTTTCACCTTCGGAGACGACGCCAAGGCCAACCTCCACATGAAGCTCGCCGAGCGCAGGATCGAGGAGATTAATCTACTAAACGAGCGGAAACGCCATATCCCCGTATACGTGCTGGGAGCGCTGCAAGATGAAACAAACCATGCTATCACCATCCTGAACCGGGCAGAAGAACCCAAAGAGAACCTAATCGCCAGGCTGGTAGACCTAACCTCAAACCAGAAAACAGTGTTAGCAAGGGTAATAGTCAATGCCCCGCCTGAAACACAGCAAAGGTTTCGAGAGGCGCTTAGCAACTCTGAGACTGCTCACGGTCGGGCAACAATTCTCAGGGAGAGGCTTATTAAGCCGAACATACCCCAGATAACGCCATGGCAGCACAACTTAGAACAAAAGAGGTTTAAAAACATCGTGGCTATCGAGCGAGGGGGCGCCGATATCTAAGAACCTGGCTTCTTTACCAGGTGGTTATGAGAACTCTTCTCATGGAAGCCTCGTCACCACCAGCCTCCTTACCACCCTCAGGCACCTCTTCCCTGGCTTCCTTTATCTCCGGCAGCTCAGCAATTACCTTCAGCAGCGGTATCGGGGTCTCCAGAAGCACCCGGATCGTTATACCCTTATCCACCGAGCCACCCAGATTCAAGACATCTATATTAGGAGTATGTTTCAAACTCTTATGCAGCTGCAGCATTCTATCCAAACCTACGGGAGGCGGCAGTATCAATTCAACAGTACCCTCGAATGATTCAGTGCCAGCCGCTCCGCCCTTCCCCTTCTTTGGAGGCTGCTCCTGCGGCTCTTCAGCTACAGCCTCAGGGGGCTCCTCCTGCTTGATCTCTTCAGCTTCCTCTACTACGTCCTCGACGGGCTCTTTCTCCTCGACAGGTGCCTCTTCCTCGACCGCTTCTTCCTCTACCGGAGCCACTTTATCTTCAACAGGTTCAGGGGCTTCGACCCTCTCCTCGGTTGCAGCTTCCGCTGATTGCTCAAAGACCTCAGCGAGCGACTGGAGATTCCCCTGTATCTTCTCAAACGCCTCCCTTACCTCATCCTCCCCCAGCTTTTTGTTCTTCGCTAAGGACATCAGTTGTTCAATTTCCTTCTGGGCTATCTTGGCGCTCTTCTCCGCCTTCTTCTTCGCCACAGAAAGAATTTCCTCAGCCTCTGCGGATGATGCGGCTGCCCCGGCTTGAGACTCGGCAACTCTGATAATATCCTGAGCCTTACGTTGTGCAGCCGCTATTATCTCCTCCGCTCTTTCCCTCGCACCCGCCTCAAGACCGGCACCGGCCGCACCACCCCCTGCTCCGGCCTGCTCTTTAGCTCGCCCGATAATTTCCTCTGCCCTGGCTCTGGCCTTTGTCTCTATTTCCCACTCAATACTCTTTGCCCGCTTAGCAGCCTCAACTATAGTTCTCTCGGCAAACTTCGCCAGAGAACTCAGATATTCCATTTCGCCGTCAACCTCGGCACGGTGACCGTTTGTGCTAACAAAATCCTGGCTGCTCGGCTTATTACCATTGACCTCCGCCGTATGTCCGTTCGTTCGGCCGGAGAAATCCACTTTATCCAGCTTTCTCGAAATGTCGCCAAACTGCTCTGTGAGCTTGGCGACCACCGCATCGATTTGCTGAAGCTTCTCGTTAAAGTTGCCATACTGATTCGTCAGGCTCTCGACGAAGGAGTATACCTCGCTCTCATCAAGTCCCCTGTCGACCATCTTGAACTTGTGACCCAGTATTTCCTTTTCTTCTTCCACCATAGCCAGTCACATCCTGCTAACAGGCATAATACCCCATCGTAGGTTATATGTAACCTATCTTATCTGCCCCAATTGTGCGGCATTTTGTATCACTTTGCAATGGGACATTAGTACTTACTCCTATAGTAATATAGTCGTGCAATCCAATATAAATTCAATCTGTAGTTCTCGACTCCTAAAAGAGTACACCTTCCCATTAGATTATACCATAGCAATTCAACTTATTACTCTTGGGAGAATTAAAATAGTGGTAAAACCGATTTAAAAAAGTGCCCCAGACCGTATTTACTTCGTGTAAGTAACTATTATCTTGCTATCGGGAGTCGCGACACCCAATCTCCGGTCGTATATCACATATCCCGGTCTCAGTTTCACCTCCGCAGCCTTTTCCACTTCGGGTAATGCACTAAGAATCTCCAGTAGCGGCAGAGGGCTCTCCAGAAACAACCCTATCCTGATACCTTTATCGTCAGATATTCCCAGATTCAGCACTTCAATCTCGGGCATATGTCTCAACGTTTTGTGCAGTTGCAGCACCTGGTCGGAGCCTACTGGTGGTCGAACCGCGAGCTCTATAAGGCCCTCGTAGAATACCGGTTCCCTATCCTCAGCAAGCAATGGCTGCTCCTCAGATTCACCCGCTGCCAGTTCTTCTGCCGTTGATAGTTCGACCTCCTCACCAGCTTCAGCTTTCGATTCGGACAACGCCAACTGCGATTGCGCGTCCTCTTCCACTGATGGTTCAGTCGCCTTATCCCCGCTCATAGATATATATGATCCGAGCGCCGTTTTTTCCGAAATCTTCATCTCCGACATAAATTCTTCATAGGCTTTTTTGAGCCTGTTTTTTACTTCCTTCTCCGCCAGGTGCCTGCTTCTCTCCAGAATTTGAGCGGCCCTTTCCTGGGCACGCCGTACCACCTCTTCGGCCTTCTCTTCCGCCTCTTTCAAAATATCCCGTGCCTGCTCCTCGGCATCGTCAAACGCCATA